>Ga0310695_10000690_pt1 | contig 84234 bp, 66 predicted proteins | sample RumenRJG_04DNA_FD_203882 | JGI IMG/M metagenome (GOLD analysis project Ga0310695, IMG submission 203882) | Bovine rumen microbial communities from Lethbridge, Alberta, Canada - RJG_04 (v2) (version 2) | ecosystem: Host-associated > Mammals > Digestive system > Stomach > Rumen | place: Canada...
TAACGGCATAGAACCTGATGAAATATGTTCTGATGAAGAACTAGAGCAAAAGTTAAAAAAAATTACAAAAGATAAAAGTTTGCGATTAAAAAATGATAAATAACGAAATATATACTTTAAGAGATGTAAGTCAAAAAATTGCCGGTCGTTATACTTAATTCATATATTTTCCCGTTCGGGAAAATATTCTTATTTATCAGTTTTTTTATAATTGATTTTCCCGTTCGGGAAAGTTATACTGTTGATATGAGAATAATTTCTGTTGAATCAATATCAGAGGCAGTGAAAAACCGGCGAAAGCACCTGGGGCTTACTCAATCAGAAACAGCTGCAATGTGTAATGTTGGAGCCCGCTTTTTTTCGGAACTTGAAAATGGTAAAGAGACTTTACAGATGAATAAAGTTTTGCATTGTCTTGAAATGCTTGGAATAAATCTCTATGCCGTAAATCGGGAAGATGATAAATGAAACTGAACGTTTTTTTTGGAAATACAAAAGCAGGATCTCTCGAATCAACAGAAAACCGTGGTGTAATTTTTATTTATGATGAAAATTATTTAATTAATAAAAACTCTGTTCCGCTTTCCGCTTCACTTCCTTTGCAACGTGAAGAATTTTCTCAAAAACAATGTATTCCGTTTTTCTCAGGACTTTTACCAGAAGAAGATTCGAGAAAAAAAATTGCTGACTATCTACATATTTCTGAAACCAGCACCCTTAAATTACTTGAAGCCTTGGGGGGAGAATGTGCAGGTCTTATTTCAATTTTGAGTGAAGAGGATTCTCTTTCAGCAGAAACGAGTTATAAACTCGATTCAAATAACTATGAGCTTTTGGACGATAACAGGCTTTCAGAGTTTATCGAAAAAATTAATACCCGGCCTCTTATTAAGGCAGATGATAAGTTACGGCTTTCACTTGCAGGAGCTCAGGAAAAACTCGCACTTACAAAAATAAATGGAGAATGGTATTTACCATTAAATGGTGCTCCATCAACTCACATTTTAAAACCATCGCGTACAGGTAGCCTTTCTTCGCTTGCACAAAATGAATATATCTGTATGAAACTAGCAAAGAAATTTGGACTCTCTGTTCCGGATGTTGATTTATTGAATATTGCAGGAAAAGATATTTTTGTAGTTGAACGATATGACCGACTCAAAGAAACAAATACAATACAACGGCTTCATCAGGAAGATTTTTGCCAGGCACTTGGTATCATGAGTACATCAAAATACCAGAATGATGGAGGCCCTGGAATTGCTGATATTTTCAATACAATATTGAAAGTCTGTACAGTTCCAGCTTTGGAGAGTCAGAAATTCTTAAGATATATGCTTTTTAATTATTTGATTGGAAATTGTGACAGTCACGGGAAAAATTATTCTCTTCTCTATAAAAATAATCGTGTAGAATTATCGCCTTTATACGACGTTGTTTCGACTATAATTTATTCAGGTCTGACAGAAAAACTTTCAATGAAAATTGGAGAACACTATGAGATTCAAAAAGTATCAAAAGAAGATTTTTCTCTTTTAGCTGAATCCTTGAATATAAAACATTCCGTTCTTTCAAAAATATTTGATGATTTTGCAAAAAAATACATAAATGCTTTTGAAGAATTAAAAGATGATGAAAAAATATCGAGAGATATACTCAATTCTATTTTTGAGATTACTTCAAAGTCTCTTGAGACTCAACTGCAATGATTTTGGTTGACGATCCTCCAAAAATTGCGGGTCGTTATACCTGTCATGTTTTTAAAAACAATGCTGTTCAATTTTTAGAACGGCATTATGAAAAATCATTACATAAGGATTTTATTTATTAAAATGAAAAAGGCGTTGTTGATTTATTTTTTTACAATTATATGTGGGGTTTGTATGGCAAAACCAAAGATAATTTCTTCTGAACCATGTGAATATCGAGAAGTTTTGTGTAATAGGGAGCATTATTACAATTTTATAAAGAACGAAATTACATTTAATCAGGCATTAGAAGATATCGATATGTTTATTTATCTTCTTGAAAATGCATATTCAGGTTATGATGATTTAAAATCTAAAAATTTTAAAATTCAAACATTAAGAGAGAATATACCTTTTACAAAAGGTAATAATGTAAAAACAGATGAGATACTTTCTTTTTTGTATGAACAACTAAAGCCTTATATAAATGATTTTCATTTTTATATGATTGGAAAAAATAAACAACTTGGTTTTCGCTATCCTATAAGAGTATTTTTCTCGAATATTTTTTTATTAAAGAACAATGAACAATTCAAAGTAATAAAAACAGATAATCCGAATATAAAAATCGGTGATATTTATAATGATTCGACTTATTATTTATTTCTTTATCCTTCAGAAGGAAAGGATATCTATCGATTGGGTGTATTTTTACAAAAAGAAGATGAAAAGGATAATAATCTTGTTGAATTATTGTTTAATGATAAGAAGATTTATGTTTCATGCTCTGAAACTAATAGTCAACTAAAAAAATTATCAGAGACATCTTATAAAGAAATTATTACAAACGAATCTGTATATTTTTATTTACCGACTTTAATAGAACCGGACATACATTGGGATAATTTTGATTTTTATGAAGAAATGTATAAAAAATTTACAACTTTAGGTTTACGTTATGGGGAAAAGAAAAACTATATATTAGATTTTAGAGGAAATGGTGGAGGTAATGATTTATATTGCCAGAAATTTTTAGCAAATTTGCTTTTTGGCAAAAATGAAAAAGACGAAATAAGAAATTATAAAAAGTTTGAAAACCATATATCGTTTTCTTCTGTAAATTTGTATTCACCACCTATTTTGCAAGCTATAAAATGGGATGGGAATAATCGAAAAAAAGAGTATGATAACTATTTTAAAAATATTTATAAATTTATGAAAAAAAATAATTTCAATAAAATTAAAATTGAAAATTCTAAGAGAGGAGTAACAAAAAAAATAAACTTTTCAAGTAAGTTAATTGTCATAATGGATAAAAATAGCTGCTCTTCTGGAGAATCTTTTGTTTATTTGGCAAATCCATTATTAGAAGAGGAGAAAAATTTATTTTATATTGGAGAAAATTCAGGAGGTTGTTTTAACTACGGCAATGTATTTTGTTATCAGTTACCTAACAGTGGTATGGCTATATATTTACCTTCAATGAAAATGAAAAGCGGGATTATAGAAGAATGTAAAGGATATATGCCTAACTATTGGGCTTTTCAGGAAGATTTGCTTCTAGCTATTGAAAATATCACTGGAGATAAGCAACTATCAGAAAAATTAAAAGATATTAATAATAATTTGTAAAACAAGCATCTTCGGACTGAGCCATTATATGTGTACTTGTTGAAACAAATTTATTAAGAAATTGATTATATTTATACTGCTTTTTTTCTATATAGATTTTTTTTATTTATTGCATTAAACTTTAATTTAAACGCTGAGCAATTTATGGGGCGTTGCGGGTTCGCCCGCTGGAAGGGGTAGTGGAAGCCGGTTTTATTTTTTGATATTAATATCGGTTTTCCGGCTTCCATCAGTTTTTCTGTCGAAAAACTGAACTATGGAATATCAGGCTGGAGCGAGGGGAAGGCTTTCCCCGTCTGATTATTAAATTTAAAACTATTTTGAAAATTTTGTGTCTAATTATGGTACACAGGGGTTAATAATGGAATTTACAAAACCAAACGGAAAGCGTCGTGTTGTAATCACTGGCGCAGGGATGATAAGCGGGCTTGGTCAGAACTGGGACGAAGCTTTTGAACAGCTTAAAAGTTATAAAAACTGCATTAAAAATATGGAAGAATGGCATGACATTCAGGGGATGAATACTCAGCTTGCGTGTCCGGCTAAAGGCGAACTTCCTAAATATCCAAGAAAGCTCGTGCGCGGTATGGGTCGCGTTGCCCTTCTTTCTTACCACACTTCACAGATGGCTTTGCAGATGGCTGGTCTTTTAAAGGAAGACGGCGATGTTATCGATGAACTTAAGAACGGACGCACAGGGGTAGCTTACGGTTCTTCAATGGGTTCTTTTGATTCTATCCAGGAACTTACAAGCGTAATGGAAGACCGCTGCACTGCTAAAGTAAACTCTTCTACTTACATTAAATGTATGCCACACACTTGTGCTGCTAACATCGAAGTTACTTACCAGCTCAAAGGTCGAATGATTGTTACATCTGAAGCTTGTACTTCTGGTTCTCAGTCTATCGGTTACGGCTACGAAACTATCGAAAACGGTCTTCAGGACATCATGATTTGTGGTGGTGCTGAAGAACTCTGTCCTCCAGACGCTGCAATTTTTGACCAGTTAGGTTCAACTTCTATCCGCAACGACCATCCGGAAAATGCTCCAAGTCCATTCGACAAGGATCGCGACGGTCTTGTAATCGGTGAAGGTGCCGGAACTTTGATTCTTGAAGATTTGGAACACGCTGTAAAACGTGGTGCTAAGATTTACGCAGAAATCGTTGGTTTTGGAACAAATACTGACGGTACTCACATTACTAGTCCAAACAGCGAAACTATGGGAATCTGTATGCAGCTTGCTTTGGACAGCGCAGGTCTTAAGGGCGACGAAATTGCTTATGTAAACGCTCACGGAACTTCTACTCACCACGGAGACATCGCTGAAACAACTGCTACTGCACGCGTATTTGGCCGCAAGGTTCCAATTTCTTCTACAAAATCATACATCGGACACACTCTAGGTGCCTGTGGTGCCGTAGAAGCATGGCTTACAATCAACATGATGAACGAAGGCTGGTTCCACCCAACTTTGAACTTGAACAACATCGACCCAGAATGTGGCGATTTGGACTACATCCGTGGTGAAGGCCGCAAGATTGATGCTGAATATGTAATGTCGAACAACTTTGCGTTCGCTGGAATCAATACTTCGTTGATTTTTAAGAAGTGGCATAATCAGTAAAATTGTGGCGAAGGCCGCAAGATGGATGCTGAGTATGTTATTCTTAAATCGAAGAACCGTTAAAAAATATTGCGCCAGCAATATTTTAGGTTCATCGATAAATGGAGGGGGGCGATGACCGGTAGAGGCATCGCCAAACAATTTTGCTTTTGCGGGAATCAATACTTCGCTCATCTTTAAGAAATTTCGACAATAGAAAATGCGTTAAAACCGACAGTCCGTCGTGACTATCGGTTAGCATTTACCGTTAAATGAATCGCGAGATTTATCGAGCGGGCATGAGTAATTAACTACGGTCATTTACTACGTGCTCTTACGAGTCGACAGGCTCAATGACCGTAAATTTAGTTCAATGACCGTAAATGCAAGAGGCGGCAGTCCGAGAGGGCTGTCGTTTTTTTTTCTTAGAATATGTAAGATTTTTCCGTAAATACTTAAAAAGATTGTTATAAAGATTTTTTCTTGTTAAAATGAGGCATTATTTTGGTTAGAGGCAATTAGATGGCTGTTATTGTAAAAGGTGAAGATCTTACTATCGAAGACGTTTGTAAAGTAGCTTATGAAGGAGAAAAAGTTGATTTCCCGGAAGACAAGGCTTTTTGGGAACGCATTGAAAAATCACGTAAATTTTTAATCGACTATATAAATACCGGGGTGCCAACTTATGGTGTTACAACTGACTTTGGCGATTCATGTCATAATCAGATTAGTGTAGATAAGGCTGGTGAACTTCAGCGCACAATTGCCACTTATCACGGAATTGGGCTTGGACCGAAATTTGACCACGAAACAGGACGAGCGGTTGTTCTTGCGCGCCTGAACGGTAACGTAAAGGGTGGCCACAGCGCAATCCGGCCGGAACTTGCAAAAATGATGCAGACACTTTTGAACAAAGACATCATTCCGGTAATTCCGCAGCTTGGTTCAGTTGGTGCAAGCGGTGATCTAACACCACTTAGTTATCTTGCAGCTGTAATCATGGGACAGCGCGATGTTTATTATAAAGGAAAAGTTGTTCCAGCAATGGAAGCTTTTAAAGCAGAAGGAATTGAACCTCTTCCGATAGAAGCAAAAGAAGGCCTTGCAATCATGAACGGTACAAGCGTTATGACTGCGGTTGCCTCACTTGCATGGAAAAAGGCTCAGCGTCTTGCAAATATTTCTGACTTCCTTACAGCGGTAACTTCTGAAATCACACGAGGAAAGGACACACCTTTTATTACAAAGGTAAGCCAGCTTAAAAATCACCGCGGACAGATGGAATCGGCAGTGTATGTTCATAACATCATTGTAAATTCAAAGCGCGTTTACAAGTACGAAGAATTCCTTCAGACTCAGATTGAAAAAATGGACGGCCGCGGATTTGTGGCTCAGACAAATAAAATTCAGGACAGATATTCCATCCGCTGTGCACCGCAGATTAACGGCGTTTACCGCGACACTTTGAACATGGCGCGAGCATGGATTACGGAAGAGTTGAACAGTTCAAACGACAATCCTCTTGTAGATATCGACACACAGCAGCTATATAATACTGGTAACTTCTACGGCGGACATATTTGTGCGGCTTGCGACTACCTGCGTACAGCGCTCGCAAATATTGCTGATCTTAGCGACAAACAGGCAGAAATCATAATTGACGGAAAGTTCAACGGGCTTACAGAAAACCTTATTCCGTTCACACCGGCTGATCACCCGCGTGCAGGGCTTCGTCTTGGCTTTAAGGCTGCACAGATTACAATCAGTGCAATCCGCGGTGAAGTTGCAACTTACTGTTTCCCTGTTTCATTAACTTCTGCTCCAACAGAAGCGCTTAACCAGGACAAGGTAAGTATGGGAACAATTAGTGCGCGAAAGCTTGCAGAGCAGATTGATCTTGTATTCCTTCAGTTTGCAACTCATCTTCTTGCTGCAATGCAGGCTGTTGACCTTGCCGGAATTGAAGACTTTGCGCCGTTTACAAAGCAGATTCATGCAGAAGTCCGCAAAATGAGCGCTTTTGTTGAAGATGATCGCGCACTGGACAAGGAAGCTACAGCCGTTGCAGAATGGCTTAAAAAGACAGAACTGTTTGCATAAACATATATTAGGAGTGATTTTATGAAGCTACCTGACAAAAAATTAAACGTAAAATTAATGGCATTTGATCTTGATGATACTCTTCTTACAGATGACAGAACGATTTCGCCAAGAACTCTTGCTGCAATTCAAAAGGCAGCTAAGCAAGGCATTACGATTGTCCTGTGTTCCGGCCGTGCAGAAAACGGAATCTTGCCTTATGTTCGCAAGCTGAATATTGCCGGTACTCAGGAAGGACGCTATCTTATTGCCTTTAACGGTGCTTCTGTTTTTGACCTTCATTTTCGTCTGCCGATTTATAAAAATGCAATGAATGTGTCTGTCCTTAAGTTTGTTTACAAGGAAGCAAAGTCAAGGGGAATGCCGTCCATCGTCTATGATCAGTCTACAATCTATTCATGGGAAGATTCTGAATGGGCGCGTATGGACGCAAAACTGTGCAACCTGAATTTTAAGGTTGTGGATAATTTTGAAAAGTTCCTTGAAGGTTCATATCCAAAGATGCTTGTTCCGTCTGACCCGGAAAAAGTAAAGGAATTAAAGGAATTCCTTAGCGACAAGCTGGATGGGAAGGCTGATATTTTTATTTCAAAACCGTATTTTCTGGAAGTCATGAATCACGGTGTTGGAAAAGGTCCGACTATTCTGTGGCTTGCGGACAGGCTTGGAATTCCATATGACCAGACAATGGCATTTGGAGATAGCATGAATGATGAGTCGATGCTCAGGAGTTGTGAATACGGCGTTGCCATGTCTAACGGGCTGGATTACATAAAGGATATGTGTGAATTTGTAACCCGCTATGACAATAACAACGACGGTATTGCAGATTTCCTGGAATCGTATGTGCTTAAATAATTTTTTATTTATTTCTATAAACCTGACAACCTGGGTTACTAGTAATTTTTCTTTTTGGAAGAGTTGCTGTAGTCTTCAAAAAGTTTTAGGCAGGCGTCGCGGCTGAGTTCTGTTGTTGTGAGAAGGCCGGGTTTTCCCCTCAGAAAATCGTAGAATTTGCTGTCGCGGAAACCGATTTTTTCGGCATCAGAAATGTTGCAGCCCTGGAAAACCCTGTCTATGTTTGCCCAGAGGATTGCTCCAAGGCACATCGGGCAGGGTTCGCTGGTTGTATACAGTGTGCATCCGCTTAAATCAAATGTTCCTAGATTCTTGCAGGCATCATGAATTGCTTCAATTTCTCCGTGGCATGTAGGATCTTGATTTTTTACTACACGGTTGTGGCCGCGGCCTACAATTTTTCCGTCCTTTACAATTACGCTTCCAAAAGGGCCGCCGTCTCCATTGTTGATTCCGTCATAGGCCTCGGAAATGGCTTCTTTCATTGCTTCAATATCAGAAATAGAATTTGTCATGCTTTTATTTTAGCAGATTTTTTAGCATAGGTGAAATTTTTAATGCATCGGTAAGGGAATCTGATTCGTCCTGGTTTTTTCCATGTGAACCGTTTTTTACAGCCCTTATCAGTATGTTTTTAGGCGTATGTTCCATATCTATGAATTCAAGAATCTGAACGGAATATCCGGAATTTTCAAGGTATTCGGCCCTTAAGCTGTCTGTAACAAGAGAGGCAAAACGTTCCTTGATTAATCCGTATTTAAGGAGAGGCTTAAAGCAGTCCGGAACATTTTTGCGGTCAAGCTGGGTGTTCACTTCATGCTGGCAGCACGGAACGCTGAGGATTGCCTTGCAGTCGTGCTTGATTGCGTAATCAAGTGCGTAGTCTGTTGCGGTGTCGCAGGCATGCAGGGTAATTACAATGTCAGGATTGTGCGCGTGCGAATAGCCGGCAATATTTCCTGTGTCAAAAACAAGTCCCTTTAGCCCGAGTTTTTTTGTAATATCGTTGCAGTAATCAATTACGTCTTTCTTAAGATCAAGGCCGAGTATTTCTACGTTTAGCTTTTTGATTTCGGTCAGAAAATAGTGAACTGCAAATGTAAGGTAAGATTTTCCGCATCCAAAATCAGCGATTCTGAGCGGTTCTGTGCCGTCTGCATTGCATTCAGAAATTACGGAAGGCAGAATGTCGTCAATAAATTCCAGAAAGCGGTTTATCTGGCGGAATTTGTCATATCTGGAACTGATGACGCGGCCTTCCGGTGTCATTACGCCAAGAAGAACAAGGAACGGTACTGGAGTTCCTTCATTTATAAGGTAATTTTTTTTGCGGTTCGTGCCGCTTTCTATCAATTTGAGTGCAGTTGATTTTGAATTTGCGTCGCCGTTTTTTTCTGCATTTTTGTCCGCAGAAGAACTGTTCAGCTTTTTTGTAAGTTTTGTAACTTTTCCCTTTTTGTTTCCAAGATAGGTTATTTCTTCTGATTCTGTGCGCACGACGCAGTTTTTAAAGGTTGTTCCTGCATGGGCGGCAATAAAATCGTTCAGTTCGGATTCGGTTTTCTTTTCGTGGAATGCCTGCTTCTGTGTAAATGCTTCTGTAAAATAGGAAGTGGTTCCAGAAACGTTTACGGCTTTTATTTTGATTCGTATGTATGGCCGCCCGAGAATTTCTTCAATGTTTTTTACAGGTTTGTTGAATGTGCAGGAAATAATCATGCGGATATTTTATACTTCATTTTTAATGAAGACAACTGCGCACTGTATAGATAAAATTGCTTTCCCAGACTGTTGAACCCTATACCTTTCTTGAAAAAAGCGTTATATTTAAAGTTATGGGAAAATGTATCGTTTTTGTAAATCAGAAGGGGGGTGTAGGTAAAACTACTTCCTGTATTAATATCGGTGCTTACATTGCATTGGCCGGTAAAAAAGTTCTTCTGGTAGACTTTGACTCGCAGGGAAATATGTCCAGTGGTGTTGGTGTTTCTAAAGACAAGCCGACAATTTACGAACTCATTGCCGGACAGGTTACTGCAGAACAGGCGATTAAGCACACTCCGGTTGCAGGATTGGATGCAATCAGCGCATCTATTGATCTTTCTGGTGCTGCAATCGAACTTGTAGAACAGGAAAACAGGGAATTCTTCCTTAAAAATGTCCTTGATCCTCTTAAATCTGTGTATGACTACATTTTGATAGACTGTCCTCCTTCTCTCGGACTTCTTACTTTGAACGGACTTGCTGCCGCAGATTCAGTTCTTGTTCCTATGCAGTGTGAATATTTTGCGCTTGAAGGAATTACACTTCTCCTTAAATCTGTAAACAAGGTTCAGGAAAGCATAAATCCAAATCTGGTAATCGGCGGTATCTTCTTTACCATGTATGATTCAAGAACTCGTCTTGCACAGGATGTTGTAATGCAGGTTAAGACATACTTTAAGGATGTTGTTTATAATACAATTATCCCAAGAAACGTAAGGCTTTCAGAAGCACCTTCCCGCGGACTTCCAATCTGCAATTATGATCCTAGCTGTGCCGGTGCAAAAAGCTATGCAAAACTGGCAGAGGAGATAATCAACCGTGGCTAAAAAAGGTGGATTGGGTTTAGGACTGGGACTTGATGCCCTTATGGGTGGCTCAAATGCTGCACGGGCAGAAATTAAGGAATCTACTCAGGGACATTCTGTGGAAAAGGCAGAAGAAAAAGCTGTGCCGGTTTCTGTAGAAAAGCCTGCAAACATTCCGGAAGGAATTGAAGTTGACGAAAACGGCGGTCTCTGGCTTGATCCGGCGCTTCTTATTCCTAATCCCCAGCAGCCGCGTAAAGAATTTGATTCAAAAGCACTTGAAGAACTTTGCGACTCTATCAGGGAGCACGGAATTGTTCAACCTATCATTGTAGAAAAGGCAGCAGAAGGCGATAACTATTACATTATTGCCGGTGAACGTCGTACCCGCGCCGCAAAAATGGCAGGACTTACAAAGGTTCCTGTTCAGATTAGAAAATACGATGAAATTAAAAAGCTGGAAGTTGCCCTTATAGAAAACATCCAGCGTGCAGATCTTAACCCGATTGACGAAGCGCTTGCATATTACAACCTTATGCAGATGGGCGACCTTAAACACGAAGAAGTTGCCCAGCGCGTCGGAAAGAACCGCACAACAGTTACAAACTCCCTCAGACTTCTTAAGTTGCCTGAAGACATGCAGAAGTCGCTTATTGATGGACAGATTTCTGCCGGACACGCAAGGGCTTTGCTTTCTGTAACAAACCCGAGTGACCAGCGCATTATGTTCGGTAAAATTGTTGGTAACGGACTGAACGTACGCCAGGCAGAAGCGCTTGCAAATGAATACAATAACGGCGGTCGTGCAGCAGGCGAAAAGACTAAGAAGAAAAAGGCAGAAAAGAAAGATCCTGATATTGCAGAAATTGAACAGAAATTTATGGAAATCTTTGGAACAAAAGTTGTTCTGAAAGGTTCAATAGACAAAGGATCGATCCAAATTGACTACTATAGCCGCCAAGATTTGGACAGACTTTACAATGTAATTGCAAGAGAATAGATTTTAGGGCAGGAAAAACCTGCCCTGATTTTTTTCGCTCTGTTTGTGAATCAAAAATGCCGTTTACAGACCTAAATAAAGAATTTCCATGTCATGTTCAAGCATTTTTTTTCTGCTTTCCATCTGGTTGATTCTTTGTATGAATGCCTGATTTACATAACGATACTGGCTTGCATACGAACGATACTTTTCGATCTGAGAATTTAGCATTGCTAAATCCTCCATGAGGTTAATTAACTTTTCCATCTTTTTTAACTACTCCTTCCTAGTATTTAATTTACAATGAGTAAAAAATAATAGCAAGGAAAAATTACAGAATTTTTGAATTTAAATTTTTAGCGCAGAAAATACTTTTCCAATGCTGTCGTGGATTACAAGCTGGGCGTACTGGTCGGTTGAGGTTTCTGATTTGTTGATGAGGACCAGGTTGTTCCCGCGGAAGTAGCGTATAAGGCCGGCGGCTGGGTAGACTACAAGTGAAGTTCCGCCAATTATGAGCGTGTCAGCACTGCTTATGGCTTCTACAGCGCCATTCAGAATGCTGTCATTCAGGCCTTCTTCATAAAGAACAACATCCGGCTTTACAAGACCGCCGCATTTTGTGCAGTGCGGAAGTGTGTCTGGGGAATTTTCGCTTTCGGAGATGAATTGAATGTCGTATGGTTCGCCGCAGTCCATGCAGAAATTTCTTAATGTGCTTCCGTGCAGTTCAAAAATATTTTTGCTTCCGGCTTTTTGGTGAAGTCCGTCTATGTTCTGCGTAACGATTGCGCTCAGCTTGCCTTTCTGTTCCATTTTTGCAAGGGCAATGTGTGCGGCGTTAGGCTTGGCATCCCGAACTATAAGTTTCTGGCGGTAAAAGCGGTAGAATTCTTTTGTGTCGTGGTCAAAAAAAGAGCGGCTTATGATTGTTTCCGGCGGATATTTCCACTGCTGGGCATAAAGTCCGTCCTGGCTTCTGAAATCCGGGATTCCGCTTTCTGTAGAAACGCCGGCTCCGCCAAAAAATACAATGTTTTTAGAATTGTCGTAAATTTCCTGCAAACGGCTGATCTGTTCTGAAAAATCCATGTTACGCCTGGAACTGCGTGCAAAAGGCAGTTCTTTCCTCCTGGGTAAGATTTTACATCAAAATCGGGGTTTCTGCGACATTTTCATCTAATCAATTAACAGAATAATACCGTAAATATATGAGAGAATTTTTGTATTTTTGCCAAATATCTGATAGAATTACAGTAATAAAAAAGTGGAGATGATTATGACTGGAAAATATGGCTTGAAGAGTCTTTTTGTGTTATTGGTGGTCCTGAATGCTGCGGCTCTCCTTTCTGCACGTGATGTAACAGAAAAGGAAGTTGAAAATATGCAGAGTTGGCAGGAAACCTTTGATATAAGCAATAAACCGAAGGGAAAATTTAATATCCTCGTTGAAGCTGCTGACCTTGGTGGAAATACAACAATTGAAGGTCCTTATAACCTTTATATTGACCCTAAATCTGATTTGCCTGTAAGTGGAATTACAAACCCTGTAAAGGATATGCGCATTGCAGGAAACCTTAATATTGTAGGTACCTGTATTGATGATGATGCAGTTGATCATGTAGAACTTGTTCTTGACGGTGATGAAGCTAATCCTGTAATGGCAAGTGGAAAAGAATTCTGGTCATATTATCTTGATACAAAAGATCTTGCAGAAGGTCCTCATACAATCAAAGTTGTAGGTTATGACGTAAACGGTGTAAAAGGTGAGCCTGTAGAAACAACATGGCAGCTTGACCGACGTATGCCTGTAACTCAGGTTTCTCATCCTGGTATGGGTGCCCTTGTTTCAAAAGTTGTAAAATTTCGCGGAAGTATTACTGACGGAAACGGAATTAAAAGCCTTTCATATTCAACAGATAACGGAAAATCATTTAAGAGTGTTCGCCTTTCTGCAAAAAACAAGCAGGGAACAGAAAAGGACTTTAACATCTCTGTAGATACAAGAAAATTCCAGGACGGAGCAAGCGTAATCTGGTTTAAGGCAAAAGATAATACCGGTTCAGAGGGTGTTTTTTCGTTCCTTTACTTTATAGATAACACAAGTCCGGACGTAAGAATTATAAGTCCTGCAGCCGGAGAAGTTTCTTACGGAAAAATTGCAATCACGGGTTTTGCAAAAGACGGTATTGGAATTAAATCGCTTTCATGGGAATTCGGTCAGGAAAAAGGGTCTTTTGAACTGATTCCTGGAAACCCTTATTGGGGAAAAGTTTTTGACCTTGCGCGCGTTACTGACAAAACACGTAAGTTTTCCATTACTGCTACTGATATTGCAGGAAACGTTGTTACAGTAAGCCAGAACATTCAGATTAACGAAGAACTTGATAAACCTGTCGTAGAAATTGCTTATCCGACTGCGGACACATTTGTGGAAGTATCGGATTCTGTTTTTGTGCGCGGTATTGCACATGATGAAGACGGAATTGCTTCTGTAAAATATAAGATTGACTCAGGTGCATGGATAGAAGAAGAAACAACCGGCGTATTCTGTGGAAACCTTGCAAAAGGTTCTGAACTTACTGCCGGCCGCCATACAGTAACGGTAGTTGCCCGTGATGCCCACGGCGTAGAAGGAAATCCTTTTACGGCTACATTCAATGCGCGCGGAAAAATCCCGGATTTTACTGATGCAAAAATCGGCAGTCAGGTTGTTGTAAACGGTATGACTGTAAACCAGGAATCTGATGCCAGCTTCCAGGTTACTGCAAACAGTTCGCTCGGATTGGCTTCTGTACATTTTGAAGCGCGCTGGGGTAAGAACGGACTTCTGGAAAAGGATTTTACGCCGAACGGAGCGTTCACTCAGAACATTTCTGTTTCACTTAATGAATTTCCGCAGGGAATTGTAACACTTCTTGCAACGGCAACTGATACTGCCGGACGCTCAAGAAATTTCAAGAGTTTAATCAACGTAACAAATCTTTCTGAAATTACTGCTAAAAACACAAGGATTGAATTCCCTCAGGGAGTTGCAGATAACGGCATGATAGTCGGAAACAAGGATTTCCCTGCAAGCTGTTATCTTGTGGGCGGAAAAGCAAAGACTGCTGAAATCGTTCCAAAATCAAAATTTGTTACTGCTCGTCTTGACGGAAACGCAGTACTTCTTGTTCCAACTGACGAAGAAGGTGTTTCGGAACCGTTCATTGTCCGTGTTACTACAGACAGGGGAATTGTATGCGATTCTGAAAAATTAATGATTACAAATGGTTATTCAGCGCCTGTTGTAAAAATCAAGGACACAGACGGACGCAATGCAATCAACGTTACGGACGGAAAGGCTGTAACTTCGGGAACTGTTACAACTCCGGGTATTCTGGAATCTCTTTCATATAAAATTTATGGCGTAAGGGCAAATATGGCAGGCGGCGTCCTTACAGATGTAACGCCTCTTTCTGTTGCTGATGCAAAAGAACATGAGCTTGAACCTACACGCACCTTCTCGTTTGAAGAAGAATTCGGCTACGGTATCTATGTAATTGAAGTTACGGCACAGAACAGTGGCGGACTTCGCGCTTCTGAAGCAATTGCATTCAGGAATATCCCTTATCTTCCTAAGGGTTCTACAGCTACGCCAAAAGCACCTGTAATTACATGGATTGATGCGGAAGAAGTATATTACGTTGCTACTTACCAGGGAACTTTGAGCCGAACTTTTGGATATTTTAAGCGAAACTCAATGGCGGAAGGTAATACTCAGCTTACTGCAAGCATTACTGCCGGCGAAAAGACATATACTTCAAAAACAAATGTTTCAAAATCTAAGGAAATTTCTGCTTACTTTGCGCTTGTTGGCGAAGAACCTTTTGCAAACGGTAAGGTAATTGAATTGAACCGTGGAGAATCTAAGAATCTTACAGTTTTCATGGATTCAATTTTGCCGAATATCTCCGTTAATTATGAAATTACGGGTGCGGCTGTTCCTGGCGGACAGGAAAAGCAGACGGGTAGTGCTGTTGTAACTAAAGAAGAAGGAAACAGATATAGGGTAACTGTTCCGCTTTCTAATCTGCCGGTGCGCATGAACAACATAAAGCTGGTTGCAAAATCGGGTTCTGTTTCAAAAACATTTTACGGTGTAATTGGAACTGTTCGTGCTCCTTCTGAAAATGCTGTTAAAAACCCGCTTGGTGTTTATATTGCAGAGCGTTCTGAATCTGTATTTGAAAAGGATTCTGCAAGCTACGTAATGAGCGTTGGTGATTCAATTGATTTCTATCCTAATATAAGCGGCCTTGACTGGTCTGCTGAACTTGTAAATCCGGCTGACGGTCTGGAATTCTCATACAATGAAAACGTTGCAACCGTTAAGTTTACAAAAGACGGAATCTATTCGAATGTTGCGGTTCGCGTAAAGGATTCAAATAAGACGGCTTATGTCTCTGCGGGAATCCGCTGTATTGTAGACTCTGGTGCGCCGGAAGTTTATATTACTTCGCCGGATCCTAATTCATGGGTCAGAAAGTCAATCAAGTTTTCGGGAACGGCAGCAGATCCTAGCGGTATTAAGAGCGGCGAATATTCTATTGACGGACAGCAGACATGGAAGCCTCTGCAGCTTTCTTTGACTGGAAAGAACGGAATTGGTGCAACATACAGTGCAACTGCGGATATTTCTTCAATGGAAGACGGACTTATTGGTGTTGACGTAAGGGTTTCTGATGTTGCAGGAAATATTTCCTATGCAAGAATTTCTGCATTCAAGGATACAACACCGCCTGAAGCTAAGGTAATCATTCCTGAAGACGATGCAATTGTAAACGGTGAAAACCTTATTGCATTCAAGATTACAGATAACGGTTTCTTTACAAAGATGGCTTATGTAGCGCCGCCAACTGGTTCAGGTGGAAAAGTCCGTACGGAAATTGAAACTGAGCACACATATGCCTTAACTCATGTTGGATCAAAAGAGCGTCCTATTGATGATGCAATGTCATTTGAATTTACTGATGCAGCTGGCAATACATCTGCAATGGAAGCTTGGCGCTTTATGATAGATTCACAGTCGGATCTTCCGGTGACAGAAATTCATTTGCCGCTTGAAAATGAAGTAATTACACGTGACTTTACAATTTCCGGTGTAGTTTACGATGATGACGGTGAGTCAACTGTTTATTACAGAATAGACAAGGGTGAATACACAAAGGTTGAAGAACCTTGTACAAGCTTTGCAATCGACATTCCTTTTGAAAGGATGACAGACAACGAGCATACAATTTATATGTATGCAGTTGACGTAAACGGTGTAAAGGGACCTGTTACAGAACGAAAAATCAGGGTTTCTACAGAAGAGCCTAAGGGCGCAATGGAAACTCCTACAATTGAAAAATCTAATAAGGGTGTAATAACTCTTACTGGTGTTTCAAGCGACAACAACGGAATTGAAAAGGTTCTTGTTTCCCTTGATAACGGTAACAGCTACAACAATGCAGTTGGAACAGAAAAATGGTCGTACACATTTGATACACGTGCAATTCCAAACGGAACAAACGTTGTGTTCATCAAGGTTATTGATAAATATGGAATTTTGGGACTCTATTCAAGTCTTTTGAACATAGATAACGAATCTCCGGAAATGGTTCTGGATTATCCTCTGGATTATTCTTCAACTTCGGGTCCGTTGTTCTTCAGTGGTTATGCATTTGATAACGTAAATATTACGGAACTGTTCATTTCTATCCGCAGTCTGGATGGAAAATCTGTTCCAAAGAGCATGCAGCGCATTGACTTTGACGTAGAACGAATAATTGCAAAAGACATTGATATTTCTTCTCTGGAAAACGGTTCTTACAATATTGAGCTTACTGCTCTTGATAAGGCTGCAAATGCAACTCACATCAGCCGAAACATTGAGCTTAATAAGAATAAGCCGCTTGCTGTGGTAAACCTTCTTTATCCTTTGAACGGTGAACATAAGCAGGGTGAATTTAATATCTACGGTAATACTGTTGCTGACAAGAAGGTAGAAAAGCTATCTCTCTATATTGATGACAAGTTTGTTGCAGAAACAGTTCAGACTCCAAGTGAATACTTTAAGTTTGGCGTTACTGCTGACATGCTTGAAAACGGAGTTCACACATACCGTGTTGAAGCAACTGTAGAAGGCGGAAAGGTAATCAGTTCAAGAAAACAGACTGTAGATTACAATAGTGCCGGACCTTGGATTAAAATTGACAATTTTACTTACGGTGACTTTGCAATTAATCGTCCTTATATTTCTGGTGCTGCCGGTTATTCTCTGGACGGAGATGAAACAGAAATTGCCAAAATTAAGCTGAACTCAGTTTCTAAGGAACAGCGTTCAGAAATTACAGAAAAGAAACTTGCCATTGCGGATAAGAAAACGCAGAAGGTAGAAATAAGTTTTGATAACGGTAAGACGTTCCAGCTTGTTTCACGGGGCGAAAAATGGATGTACCGCGTAGAAAATCAGGATCTTGCGGAAGGTTACCATTTTATGCTTGTTCGTGCTACAATGAAGAACGGTGAAACTGCTATAGAGCGTACTATCATTCAGATTGATAATACTGCTCCAAAAATCAGGCTTATTGCTCCTAGTCAGGGCGGCCGCTACAACCAGGAACTTATGTTCAGCGGACTTACAAGTGATACCGTTGGACTTAAGAATGTTAAGCTTTCTTTACGAAAGGGTGATAAGGCAGCTTATGAAGTTCCGTCATTTATTCAGGGATTATACCTTGACTGGCACTTCTGGGGTGCTACACTGTTTGATATTGGTGTTGGTCTTACATTCTTTGATGATGCCGTTAAGCTTCAGTTCCAGTGGGGACAGTTTACACAGGCACAGCGAGATATGTTCTCCAGCACAGAGTACCGTTATGGTGGAAACAACGTAATGGGAATCAAGATTCTTGCAAACGTTGCACAGATTCCGTTCAGCTACTTCCTTGGACATGACTGGGAATGGTTAAGTGCTTCGGTTGCAGTAGGTGCGCAGTTCAGCAGATTCGATAACTCTGACAATGACAACTCGGCTCAGATTCTGTCTGCACTGCTGACACAGATTGAATTCCCTAAGGTTAAGTTCCCTAAGATGAAGATGTTCAGTTCATTCAGTGCGTATACGGAATTTTCACTGTGGTTCATACCTACGGACGTTTCTGATATCGATGTAGATAGCTTGGTACCTCAAATTTCTGAAGGTATCAGGATCAGTGTATTCTAAGGCGGAACAGATGGATAAGTTAAAGAGAAAGACTGTATTTGTTTTGCTTGCGGCTGTAACCCTGCTTTGTGCAATTCCGGCTGCTGCAATAGACGCATATGTAACGGTTGTCTACAGAAAAGTTGATATTGCGTTTATCAATAAGTCGGATTCGGAACTTGATAATGTTCTTGGTGAAGTTAATACAGACAGGAATTATTATCTTGTTGAAAACTATACTATGAAAAAAATCAGGCGTCTTGTAATCGAAGAAGATTATGAGTTTGCCGTAAAGGCTGATCTTGTTGTTATTGATAACAATCTTGATAATATGGAAGCCGTTGAACTTTACGCAACAATTTCTGCTGCCCTTGAAAAACAGAGGGAGCAGGAACGCGCAGTAATGGAACAGAAAAAGATGGAACTGGCACGGTTTGAAGCCCAGAAGGCTAAGCAGAAGGCTGTGCTGGAAAAAACTTACAATGCTGTTCAGACTGCTGACGGAGATACTGTATACGTAAAGAACAAGGAAGAAAAATATTCTGCCATTTGGTGGAAAATTGCCTTCGGTATGTTTGACGGTGCTTATATAGTGGATGCTGGACACGGATTTGATTCGTTCCGCTACGGTATTTCTGCTGATTTTATTTACGAATACACATTTGATAAAATTCTTCTTGGTGTAGACGTAACTGGTCAGGGCATATTCCTTCCGTTCTACGGGGATGACAGCACAATGCTCTGTGATTTTGAAATTGTTCCTAAACTGGGTCTGCCTGTATTTAACAGAAAGCTTCAGTTAAGGGCCGGAGTTGCCGGTTTAATCAATATTGATTCTGGTTCTGAAAGTAAGCTTCAGGGCAATGTATTCTCTCCGCTGGTGGGAATAGGACTTAGCAACGTAAATTTGGGTAGGGCAGCTTTCAGTGCAAATGCAGATTATCTGTTTGGACATTTTGCATATTCCGGACTGAATTTTGCCATGAATTCGGGAATGAACCTTGCGCTTCCAATTGCAGAAATGGAAAAATTCAAGGTTACATTTAATATTGGAGCAAAAGATACTCTTCTTATCCGAAGTGCCGGAGTCGAGAACAGGGCTAGCTTAGTATTAGCAATTGGAGCAGAAAATGTTATTAAATAAAAGAATCTTTCGTTTAATTTTTGCATTACTTGGAATGATGTTTGTTTCTGCGGCTGTATTTGCGCAGACAAGTCAGGAAGCACTTATTCAGCGCTATCTGGAAAAAGCGGAAGCAGAATTTGATGACGGAAATATTGAAGGTGCGTACAAGAATATTAACGCAACACTTAATTTCTGTGTTACAAATGACGGTGTAATTCCGGCAAATGTTATTGTAATTGCAAGGTCAATTTATATTCAGAGGCTTAAGCAGATTCAGCGCAAGTATAATGAAAACGCTTACATTGACGTTAAGACAAACCTTGAAGAAAAGTTTCCGGCTGTAAATTCAATTGAACTTACTAAGCTTGTGCGTCAGATTGCTGCGGATGTTTCTGCTACAGAAAAGGCAGAAAATAAGAAGCAGCAGAAGGATTTTCTGGACAGTATTAAGTCGTCTACAAGTTCTACAAATGATGCAATTACAGAACTTGGAAATAAGCTTGCAGATCAGAATGAAGAAACCAACAAGAACATTACAAAGATGATTACTGAAAATGCAAAATCTTCTGAGCGTACTCAGAAAAGCATTACAATGATTTTTGTTGTTGTAGTAATTATTGTAGTTGTAATTCTTCTTGTTGTCGGATTGATTCTTCTTATCATGCGCATGAGCGTAAAGCAGAATCAGATGCAGCAAGCCCAATATGCAGAAGCATTCAGGCTTCTGGCACAGAACCAGAGCCAGACAAACCAGCTTATGATTGGCGGTATTGCGGGGCTTTACGGAGACGAAGGGCTTAAACTTGCCGGAAGTTCTACATGGAGTCAGGAAGCATTGCCTGAACCGGAAGATACAGAAGAAGAAAAGGAAGCGCTCCGGGAACTAGCAGTTAAATGCGAAGAACTTGGTGCAAAAATTGACCAGAGAACAGGCCGAAAAAATAATTCGAAGAACGTGTCTGAACTGGTATATAAGCTTGCGGTTCGTCTTGGCGTGCGCCAGCATGATGCAATGGTATATTTCTGTGCTTCAATGGTTTACGATGCGGGATTCCTTGCCTTTGATCCGGAACTGCTTCAAGCAGAACAGATTACAGAGGAACAGCGCCGTGATATTGCCCGTCATATAGATCATGGAGAAGAGTACCTTCAGTTTGTACCTAAAAAATACTGGGATGTTTTCTACGGCGCTGCAAAGTACCACCACGAAAACGAAGACGGTTCCGGCTATACAGGGCTTAAGGGAGATAATATCCCGAAAATTGCAAAAATTATCCGTGTTGCAGACAGCTACAACGCACTTTCAAGTAAGCGTGCGTTCCGCGGCGGTATGGACAAGGATTCGGCTGTAGAAAAGCTTGAACAGGAATCATACCTTTATGATAAGGAAGTGCTGAATGCACTTAAAGATATAATTTAGTATTCATCTGTAATAAATACAGGAGTTCACGGACCCGGAAGGCATTAACCTGCTTTCCGGGTTTTCTTTTTTTATCCATGCCTGCTTGCGAATGTAAAAGTTTTGCTAAGTCTATAAACTATATTTATTTTCTGCCGATAAAGGGAATATGAAAAAGATTGTTTTTTGTTTTTTACTTGTTTGTTTGGCTTCCAATTTATTTGCGAAAAAAGTTAAACCTTTATATAACCTTCCTGAAAAAGAACCTGAAATAGAAAATTTAAGTCGTTCCGGAGAAACTAAGAATTTTCTTGTGGGAACTTCTAAGGGACTTTTTAAAATCAACACAGGGAATTCTGCAATTCCGCTTTGGACAGAAGGTGCTGTAGAGCAGATTCTGCGCACAGAGCAGGCCGGAGAAGACGGAAACCGCATTGAATCCTGGTTTTTCAGGACAAGCAAGGGAATTCTTTTTTCTTCTGACCTTGAAAATTTTGAATTCAGAAATGAAGGGCTTCCGGTTCTTACACTCAAACATTACGATGGAACAAATACAACCTTTGAAAAGGAAACTGCAAACCTTAAGGATATATGTGCAAATCCTTTTAATCCAAACCAGCTGGTAACGGCTACAAAAGATGCCGTTTATATAAGCCGCGACGGCGGAAAAATCTGGAAATCTCTTGGTTCAATGAGCGGAGCGACTCCAGGTGTAAAGGCCTGTGCAATCGGTTCCATGCCGAAAGTGTTTGAGGACGGCACAAAGGGAACGGAACTTGTTGTTTTTATGAGCCACCCGATATTCGGATTAAGCTACATAAAGCCAGATGCAGCTAATCCAACTTGGTTCGATGTTTCCAAAGGCTTTGAAATGCTCCCGTCTATGACAAGCCCGGACGAAATTGCAGACATTCTGCCGGTTCTGGTAAAGGCAGACGACGGTTCAAATTACGTAGAAATGTACATGACAAATACATTTATTCCGCGTCTTTACAGATTTAACTGGGAAAGCCGGTCTGCCGTTCAGGTTTACAAGGGCAGTGAACCGCTGGAGACAATGGACGGGCTTTACGCTGTAGACAACAAGCTTGTGTATGCAAGAAACGAAAGCATTTCGGCACTTGATATGGATACGTTTACAGTACAGAGTGAGCCGGAACAGCTTGTTTCATGGAGAAAGACATTCTCTGCGGCTCCAGGCGACTTAAATTCTGCATGGGTTCCATATACAAAAACTGGTTTTGGAGAAGGACTGTGCCTTAACGAACTTTGGCTTTTGTATCCGGGTTCGGTAAATTCTCCTTATGGTACAAAGGCTGGCGGCCAGAAATCTATTTATGTTTCTGCATATCAGTGCAGGGTTCAGGCTGGAATCGACAAATTTAAAAAGCTTATAAAAGACAATAAACTGAATAGTCTTGTAATCGACATGAAAGATGACTACGGACTTTTGCGCTATGACGCAAAGGATCCTCTTGTTGTAAAGAAAGGAAAGATTACGCAGTACGCAGTTGATCTGGATCATTTTGTTTCGGAATTTAAAAAGGATAATGTATATCTTATTGCCCGAATTGTAGTATTTAAAGATAAGAATCTTGCTAAATATGGCAGTTCAAAATATGCGGTATGGAATTACACTACAAAATCTCCATGGGTGGGCATAAAGGAATATGAAGACATAATTGACGAAGAAACTCAGGAAGTAACCGGTAAAAATACAATCTACTATGATGAAAGCTGGGTTGATCCATATTGTCCGGAAGTCTGGGAATACAATATTGCAATTGCAAAGGAACTTATTTCGCGCGGATTTGATGAAATTCAGTTTGACTACATAAGATTCCCTACAGACGGCTACAATTTACGCCAGGCATCCTACAGATGGAAGAGTGACGGAATGGATAAGGAATCAGCCCTTGTTTCGTTCCTGCGCTATGCCCGCGAAAATATTAATGCTCCTATTGGAATTGACATTTACGGTGCAAACGGCTGGTATAGAAGCGGTACAAGAACCGGTCAGGATGTAGAAATGATGGCCCGTTACGTTGACGTAATCGGTCCGATGTTCTATCCGAGTCACTTTGAAAACGGCTTTATGAATTTTGCACCGCTTGCAGATAGAACGTACAGAATATATTATTATGGTACATACAGAAATTCTGTAATTGCCAGAAACAGGGTTGTAGTTCGTCCATGGGTTCAGACTTTCTACCTTAACGTAAGCTATGACCGCCAGTACTACAACAAGGATTACGTCCTTAAAGAAGTTTTTGGCGTAAGGGATTCTGTAAATAACGGCTACATGCATTGGAATAATGCCGGAAATTACGATATGCTTTCTGCGGATGTGGACGAAACAGAACCGTTTATAGGTACTTGTCCGGAAGCCGGCAGAGAGTTTAAGAAACCTGCATTTGGAAAGACTGTAGCGCCTGCTTACAGGGATGAGGGATTAAGCTGGATGGACAGAGTTTACCACCATGGTGAAAACGGTCCGGACAGGGGAGTTCCTGCAATGGAGACTGCATATAATCCGTTGCTTCAGGTAAATATTAACAATTCAAAATAATTCGGAACAGGAAGGGTCGGGCAATTTTTTGCCGGATACAGGAATCATTCTTGTTCCGGAGAGGAAAAACTATGCCAAACCCAAAATATGCTCCAGAAGAACCGATATGCGCTGTAGCAACTGCACTTGCTCCGGCAGCGCTTGGAATTGTACGCTGTTCCGGCAAAGACTGCATAAGCCTTATGGAAAAGGTTTTTTCAAGGCCTAGGGCGCTCAGGGAAGCTGCCGGAAATACAATTGTGTACGGTTGGATAAAAGACGGCGAAATTCCAGTAGACGAAGTCATGGTAAGCGTATTCAGGGCGCCGAAAAGCTTTACCGGCGAAGAAATGGTTGAAATTTCATGCCACGGCGGACCGGCGGTAGTTCTGGCAATACACAGGCTTCTGCTTAAGTCGGGGTTCAGGCAGGCAGAACGCGGAGAATTTACTTTCAGGGCATTTATTAACGGAAAGGCAGACCTTACTAAGGCAGAAGCTGTAAGGGAAATCATAGACAGCCGCACTGGCGAAGGGCGCTCAAGGGCAGCCGGACGCCTTGCCGGATCATTATACGAAGAAATCGACAGCATTAAAAAACTCATTACAGATACGCTTGCTTCAATTGAAGTAGAAATTGAATATCCAGAAGATGAAGAAACTATTGCAGATTCTTTTGACAGTACGGATTTGAATAAGGCTATTGAAAGGCTGGAATTTTTAAGCGCTTCATGGAAGGGCGAAAAACTTTATCAGGACGGAGCAAGGCTTGTTCTTTGCGGACGGACTAATGCCGGAAAATCAAGTCTGTTCAACGCAATCTTGAAGGAAGAGCGCGCCATTGTAAGCGATATTGAAGGAACAACCAGAGACTGGATAGAAAGCTGGGTTGATTTTGACGGAATTCCTGTGCGCCTTTTTGATACAGCCGGATTAAGGGAAACGGACGACGTTATTGAAGCGCATGGAGTTGAACTGACTCATTCACTTTCAGAGGATGCGGATGTAATTCTGTACCTTACAGATGCACGATACAATTTGAATTCAGAAGATTTTCTGTTTTTGCGGATGTGTACAAAGCCGGTAATTTTTGTGTGGAACAAGTCTGATCTTGTGGAAGAAGAAAAGTCTCTTTCCAAGCAGTTTCTGGCAGAGGTTCCGCTTATTAAAAAGGAACTGCACGTAAGCGCAAGCAAGGGTTCCGGATTTTCTGAATTGTACGGGGCTGTGCGTGAAGTACTTACAGAAGGCACTGCAAGCGAGCGGACACAGGCCGGGCTGGGTTCTGAACGGCAGAAGAATGCGGTTGAAGAAGCGCTGGAAAGCGTAAGGCATGCGGTTATGGTAGCGCAGGAAGATTATGCACTTGATGCAGTAGTTCAGGATCTGGAAGATTCGCTCAATTCGCTTGGTGAAGTAACCGGCGAAGTAACGGCAGACGACGTTCTGGGAAGCATATTCAGCAGATTCTGTGTAGGAAAATAGGATGAACAGACAGTATATTTTTTTTGATTTGGACGGAACATTAACGGATTCGCAGCCGGGCATTTATGAATCGCTAAGGATTATGCTGAATCATTTTGGAATAGAAAAGACAGATGAGGAGCTTAAACCGTTTTTAGGTCCGGCGCTGTGGGACAGCCTTCCAAAATACTGCGGATTTACTCACGAAAAATGCGTGGAAGCTGTAGAAGTATTCAGAAAGCATTATTTTTCTACAGGAATTTACAACAACAGCGTATACGAAGGAATTCCGGAAGTTTTGGAAAGCCTTAAGGCTGCTGGAAAAAATCTTGTGCTTGCAACAGGAAAGCCGGTTGAACAGGCAGAAATTGTAATAAACCATTTTGGGCTTGGAAAATACTTTGATTTTATAGGCGGAAGCACGCTTGATAAGAGCCGCAGCAAGAAAGGTCAGGTTATAGCGTATGCCATGGAGCAGATGAAGTTTACGGAAACAGACCGTAGCAAAATAATAATGGTAGGTGACCGCGACAACGACATAAATGGTGCGCACGAAAACGGCCTTGAGGTTGCGGCTGTGCTGTACGGCTACGGAAGCCGTCCTGAGTTTGAAAAAGCTGGTGCTGACTACATTGTGGACACAGTGGTCTCGCTTGGAAAATTTTTATTGTCCTGAATTCTGGATTAATATTAAAATAACAAAAATGCATTCTTTTGCTCTGAACCCGCTGCGCCCGGCATGGAAGGGGCACCGCAGGTGCTTGCGGAGCGAAGCGGAGCAATGAGCGGGAGCGGAACCCTGGAACGCCGGTTACTGAATGCGCTGCGCTAGGAAAATTCAATGTTCAAAAAACTTAATTGTAGTTATCGCGGATTTGCATTAAAATAGAAGAATGTATAATCCGATTTTGGGCGAATGGCTTATTCTTAGTCTGCTCTTTTTAAACTGCATTCGAATTTTTTTTATAAAATATGGAAAAGTTGATGTTCTGACGGTTCTTGCGCCGGTTTGCGTTATTCTGTCTGTGCTGCAGATTGTTGCGTGGGGCATTTACCTTTATTCTGCGGTCATTCTGTTTATTTCGATTTTCTGTTTTTTTACCAACTTCAGGGCGTTTTTGCGCTTTAAGGCTGGGCTTCTGGTTGATCATTACAGCGCTGCCTTTAAAATCGGTGAAGTTATTGTGCTTTTGCTTACTTTGGGAGTTGGTGCGCTTTTGGTCTATTTCAGACCGGGAAATACAAGGCCGTCGGATTATTCTGCGGAAATCAAGAAAATAAGGCTTTCGGGCGATTTTACGGGCGGTTTTTCTGAATCGCTTCCTTTTCAGTTTGCACAGGGAGAAGTGATTTTAGTTCAGCCTGCCGATGAAAGGAATTTTAATGGTCAGAGCATTATTGTTATGGCGGACAAGAGCGCGACTGCTGCGGAATATATGCCTTTGATGCTTAATTTTGCAGGAAAGGGATTTAAGGTCTTTTCTGGGGAATTTTATGCGCGCGACATGAAGTGGTGCCATTCTGGGGCGGACTTTAAGTTTTTCAGGCGTTCAATGCTTTTTCATGACAGGCTTTTTGACTTGAAGCAGTTTGAAATGCAGAAGCAGTTTTTTACGTTTAATATTGAAAAAGAATTTGGCGCAATGCTTAAGCTTGTAAAGGATGAAACTTTACGTGACGATGGCACTTTTGAGCCTGTTTATCTGGTCGGTGACTGGATGAGCGGAATTGCATTGCCGGAATTTAAGGCTGATAATGCGGATTCGGTAAGCGGATATGCGCTTTTGACTGATTTTGAAGAATATCAGACGCCGGGATTCGGGTTTATTCAGTCTACGGATCCGCTTCTGGCGTATAAAATGGGTTTGAAAAAGGATTTGAACTTTACTGCTGCAAGGACGATTGCAGAAAAGATAGAAAAACAGATTCCTGAGCGCAAATATGCCCTGCCGGAACCGGCTGAAGATGCGGCTTCTGAAAATGAAGGGCTTTCTGAGGGTTCAGGAACTGATAGAATTGATGAAATTTCTGAAACTGCTGAATAGGGAGGATTTATGACGCTGTCTGAACTGGATGCATACTTCAGGTCGTTTTTAAAAATGGAAGATTTTGAGCGTGATGTTTCGCTGAATGGAATTCAGATTGAAAACAGTGACCCTGAAGGCAAGCCGGTAAAAAAAATTGCTTTTGCGGTGGATGCGTGTGAGCAGACTGCGCTGCAGGCTGCGAAGTTGGGCGCGGACGTGCTTTTTGTGCATCACGGGCTTTTCTGGGGACACTGCCAGCGGATTACGGGGGCGCACTATAAAAGGGTGTGCGCCTTTGTAAAAAATGATGTTGCGCTGTATGCGTGTCATCTGCCGCTTGATGCGAACAATCCGTATGGAAATAATTATGGACTTGCGAAACGGATGGGGCTGAAAAACCTTAAGCCGTTCGGGTCTTACCATGGCATGGTGATTGGGGTTAAGGGCGAGCTGGATGAGGCCGTTTCTGCGGCTGAACTTGCGCGCCGGGCACTTTTGGAAGGGCAGAAGCCGTTCAGGGTGCTTCCGTTTGGGGCGGAAAAGATAAGGACGGTCGGAGTGATTTCCGGCGGCGCAGCTGATGATGTGGAGCAGGCGGTTGAAGAAGGACTGGATGCTTATGTTACCGGTGAGCTGGATCATGCGCTTTATCACTATATAGAAGAAGCGGGAATAAACTTTATTGCCGGCGGACACTACCAGACGGAAACGATTGGGGTAAACCTTATAAAGGAAAAGGTCGAAAATGAATTGGGGCTTGAAACGGTATTCATTGACATACCGACAGGCTTATAAAAGCCCGCAAGCTCTGACCTAAAACACCGCAAGCTCTGACCGGCTTGCTTATATATAGGTAAAGCTAAAAAATTGCTGGCTCGCAATTTTTTTTAACGCTTTGCTATTAAACACTGCAAGCTCTGACCGGCTTGCTACACAGGAAAGAAATATGAATAAAGAAGTGATTAATAAAAAGATGCTATTGCCGTTTGTTCTTACGGCGCTTGTTGTGATTACAGATCAGATTACAAAAACTCTGATTGTAAATCTTATTCCGCTTAATACTATCGGTGCCCAGTATTTTGGTGACATTCTGCGCATAATCCATGTTGCAAACAAAGGCGTTGCGTTCAGTATCGGCTATTCTCTGCCGCTTGTGCTCAGAAGGCTTTGCTTTGGAATTGTTCCGCTGATTGTAATGATTCTGGTAATCAATGTTTACTTCAGAAACCGTGACTTTACTGATTTGCAGCGCTGGGCTATCTGCGGAATTGTAGGTGGCGGATTCGGTAACATAATTGACCGCTTTTTTAGGGCAGAAGGCGTTGTAGACTTTGTTGACGTAAAATTCTACGGAATCTTCGGGCTTCAGAGATGGCCTACATTCAACGTTGCAGATATGGCTGTAGTTATCTGTGGAATTATTCTTATCATCTCTTTTATTATTGTTGTAGCTGACGAAAAGAAAGCTGAAAAATCTGGAAATGCTGAAGAATAAGGCAGAGGAATAGAATGAAAAAAATTGGTGTAATTGGCGCAATGGATATAGAAGTGAACCTTCTTTTGGAAGAAATGAAAAAAGCCGGTTCATATAAAAAAACAGAGGCAGGTTCACTTGCATTTTATGAAGGAACTTTGTGCGGCTGTTCAGTTGTTGTTGTAAAGAGCGGCGTTGGAAAGGTTAATGCGGCTCTTTGCGCACAGCGTCTTATCCTTCAGTTCGGTGTTGACTGCGTTATTAATTCCGGAATTGCAGGAAGCATGAACAGGGGATTGGGAATTTTTGACGTGGCAGTATCTACAGAAGCCGTTTATCATGATCTTGATGTAACTGTATTTGGATATAAATATGGCGAAGTGCCGCAGATGAAGACAAGCGTTTTTGCTGCGGACAAGGCGCTTATTGAATATGCGAGCCGTGCTTTTGAAAAAAGCGGCCTTTCTGAAAAACATAATCTGGTTGCGGGACGTGTTGCTTCTGGGGATCAGTTTATAAGCGAGCCTGCGGTGAAGGCGCTGATAAAGGAGCGGATGAACCCTGTTTGCGTTGAAATGGAAGGTGCGGCAATTGCACATGCATGCTATCTGAATTCTGTTCCGTTTGTAATCATAAGATGTATTAGCGACATGGCAGAAGAGTCAGAAGGCAGTACATACAGCTTTAATGAGAAGGATGCCGCTGAAGAAAGTTCATGCATGCTTCTGGAAATTTTAAAGGAAATGAGTGCTTAATATAATTTTAGACAGGGCTGAATCTGAATGAATTTAATTTCTAAGTTTAAAGAGACTGTAAACTCTGTTATTCCGGTAATGGCGATAGTGCTGGTACTGGGGCTTACTGCCGCTCCTTTGGGCGCGGGGCTTATAGTCCGCTTTATAGTCGGCGGTGCGCTGCTTATTTTTGGGCTTACGTTTTTTCTGCTTGGAGTTGATGTAGGCATTCAGCCTTTGGGAGAACAGACTGGAGCGGCTTTGACAAGCAAGAAAAATCTGCTTCTTCTTCTGTCTGTTTCATTTGTAATTGGATTTTTTGTTACTGTGGCAGAGCCAGATATTCAGGTTTTTGGAGATCAGATTCATTCTGTTTTTTCTGCCGTAAATAAATCTCATCTTGTATATATGATTGCCCTTGGCGTAGGCCTTTTTATTATGGCTGGGCTTTTTAGGACAATCGTTCAGTTCAATTTAAAAATTACGTTCCTGATCTGCTATGCAGGAATTTTTGTCCTTACGTATTTTGCGCCGGAAGCGTTCCGTGGGATTGCCTTTGATTCCGGCGGTGCAACTACCGGTCCTATGACTGTTCCGTTTATTTTAGCGCTTGGTGTTGGTGTTTCCAACGTTCGTGCCAGCGGAAAAAATAACAGCGGTTCAGAAAGTTTCGGGCTCACAGGCGTAACCTCTGTAGGACCGGTTGCCGCAATGCTGATTTATGCCGTCCTTTTAAGCCGTTCCGGCTACCTTTCGCCCTCAGCTGTTTCTGAAAGTTCCGGTGCAGCTGGTTCCGGTGCCGGAATTTTTCTGGAAATAATTCCGGATGTACTGCACGAATCATTTCTTTCTATTGTGCCCCTTGTGATTATGCTGGTTGTATTTCAGATTTTTCTGCTGCACCTACCGCCGCACAAGCTTATCCGCATTATAATAGGCATTGTGTATGCGTTCTTCGGACTTACGGTTTTTCTTGTCGGCGTAAAGGGCGGATTCATGGAAGCCGGTTCCCGCCTTGGAATGATTCTTGGTGCAAAAGCCTCTGGAGCGGGCGGATTCTGGTATTTTCTACTGATTTTTACGGGGCTTGTACTTGGAGCTGTTGTTGTATGCGCAGAGCCGGCGGTATGGGTTCTTACAGAACAGGTAGAAAATATTTCCGGCGGTACGATTAAGCGCAAATTCATGATGGTGTTCCTTAGCGCCGGTGCGGCAATTGCAATCGGCCTTACTATGTGGCGTGCGCTTAGCGGCTTTAACCTAATGAACATTCTTGTGCCGGGCTATCTTCTGGCACTCTCCTTAATGATTTTCTGTCCGCCGCTTTTTACTGGAATTGCGTTTGACTCTGGTGGAGTTGCGTCCGGGCCGATTACTTCAACTTTTGTACTTTCGTTCACGATTGGAGCAAGTCAGGCTGCGGGCGGTTCAACAGATTCGTTCGGTGTTATTGCGCTTGTTGCAATGACTCCTCTTATAGCAATCCAGATTCTGGGAATTATTTACAGCATGAAGCTCAGGCAGATTCAGAAATCAAAAGAACTTATGGCGGAGGTGAAAAGTAATGTCTCCATATAATATGATAATTGCAATTGTACCGAGAGACTCTGCAGAACTGCTTACTCATGCGGCTGTAGAATCCGGTGCGGGCGGCGGTTCCGTGTCCAGGGGTAAGGGAACGGCGGCAAATTCAATCTTGCAGCTTTTGGGATTTGCCGATTCTGACAAGGAAATTGTCTACGTTGTTACCTCGGCAAAAAAAACTGAAGCTGTAATGAACGGAATGATTGCTTCTGCCAGCGAAAAAAAACAGCCGTTTGGCGTTCTGTTTACCGTTCAGGTTAATTCTTTGATAAAAACCGGTTCTATATTCGGAAGGAATGATGAAATGCACGAAACTACTCACCAGATGATAACAATTATTGTGAACAAGGGATTTGCAGATGATGCAATGGCTGCTGCAAGAAAGGCTGGAGCCGGTGGCGGAACAATAATGAATGCCCGCGGAACTGCAAAGCCGGGCGATGAAACTTTCTTCGGAATGGAAATTGTTCCAGAAAAAGACATGATTATGATTGTTGCAGAAAATTCCAAGGTTCAGGCGATTCTTGATGCAGTCAGGGAACTTCCGTGTCTTGCCCAGCCTGGAAGCGGAATTGCGTTTGCATGTCCTGCAGAAAATTTTACTGTGCTTGGAAAGAAAAAATAATGTCTGTAAAAGATACCGTTTTTAAAGTACTGCAGAATAAAAAAGACTCAGACGGCTGGGTTTCCGGTCAGGAACTTGCAGATGCATGCGGCGTAACCAGAACTTCTGTGTGGAAGGCTGTAAAAGCGCTGCAGGTTCAGGGGGCTGCAATAGAAGCCGTAACAAACAAGGGATACCGTCTTATTCAGAGTAACATTTACAATGCAGATTCAATCCGTGCGCTCCTTGACGACAGTTCAATCCGCGTGGATTTTTTTGATGTTCTTGATTCAACTAATACCGAGGCAAAGAGAAGGCTTGTTTCCGGCTCCGCAAAGGAACTTCACCGCAGCGTAATAGTTGCTTCTCAGCAGACCGAAGGGAGGGGCAGGCTTGGCAGAAGATTTTTTTCTCCTGTAAATACCGGAATTTATCTTTCCATTCTTTATGCTCCGGGAATTATTGCTGCCCCGGGGATGTTTACCGCTAACGCCGCCGTTGGGGTGGCCCGCGCCATTAAAAAGGTTTACGGGGTAGAATCCGGCATTAAGTGGGTAAATGACATTTTTATAAACGGCAAAAAGGTGTGCGGTATTCTTACGGAAGGCGTTACCGATTTTGAATCCGGAATGATTGAAGCAGCGATAATCGGGATTGGTGTGAATATTGTGAATAATGCGCTGCTTCCACAGGAGGTGGCCGGCGGCGTTTATGCTGAAGGTGCTGTTGAAGAAACTAAGCGGAGCGAGCTGGCGGCTGAAATTGTGAATGAGACGCTGAAGATTCTAGATGGCGGGGAAGAAGCTGTAAAAGAATCGATGAAGGAATATAAAGACCGTTCCATTCTTATCGGCAGGGAAATTGAAGTAAGTCCTGTAATCGGGCAGACTGAAAAGAATTTTATCTGTACCCCTGTTGATATTACGGAAGATGCAAAACTTGTTGTTCAGCTTAAGGACGGTTCAAAAAAAACTCTTGATTGTGGAGAAGTTTCTATCAATTCTTCAAAAATATGATATAATTGTTAAAATATGGAGATATTATGAGTGATGATTTTGCTTCTCAGATAGATGCATTGCTGGCAGATGTTAAAGACGAGTCTGGCTCTAATGGTGCTTCAATAAAAACTGCTGAATCAGCCGGTTCCGGTAATTTTAGTTCGGGCTCTTTTTCAAAAAAAGAAATGTCTCCTTCTGCTTCAGTTGTATCAAATAAATCGATTCATACGGTTGACCTTAGCGTTAAGTCATTTCCGGAAGTTACGGAACTTACTTCTGAATTTCCAAGTGATGTATTTGAAGATAAAAGCTATTATAAAATTGCTCTTACCGGTGAAAATCAGTCGGCACAGCGCCTTCACATGGTGCTTTCTAAATATTTAACCTGTCAGGATCCTAAGGACAGAACTGTATTCCGCCAGCAGATTATTTCTGCGTACTGGGAACTTGTTCGCGGTATGGCGCCAAAAATGGCGGACGTTAATCTGCCTAAGCCTAAGCGCATGCTTCTGCGTTTTGGCGTTCTGCTTCCGTCTTTGTTCCGTCCTGAGCAGAAACAGTTTTTTTCTAAGATTTTTTACGAAAATCGCGTAGGCGAGCCTATTTTCTACATTGATGAATGGTTCATGGAAATTGCATCTGGACGTCTTTCTAATTCCATGACTGATGAAAAGCGTACTCCGCACAAGGCTGCAACTCCTGAAGAAGCGGCAAGCATGGAGCAGACAAGGCTTCAGCAGCTTCAGCAGAAAAACTCGGGTAAACTTCAGAGTGCAGAAAACCTTCTGAACATAAAGGAAAATGAACGTACAATGCTTGAGGTTGAACTTAAGGATCGTATCGAAATTCTTTGTACTCATAATCCTATTATTGGAAGTGAACCGCATACTCAGCCTTATACAGACAATCAGCAGAGGCTTTTTGCCGAAATTACCGACAGACTTCATCGTCTTTCTAAAAACGGAAAGGAATTTGCGCGCTGTCTTAAAGAATATGAAGAAGCAAAAGGCGTCTATGCAAGCGTAGAAAGCAAAATTACTTCTGCACCGCAGGCTCAGGCAGCTGATACTACTGCCGTAAACACTGAATTTGAAACAGTACGCCAGATGGCTAAAATGACTGTAGGACGACAGGGAAACCAGTTCCCGCTTTTTACACGTGAATTCTATCACTGTATGGAAAAAGGAACAGGAACACGTGAAAATGTTCTGGAAATTTTAAGGTGGGTTGAATCCCTTGATCCGGGCGCATTCTGCCGTATTCATAAAAATGTTCCGAACCGAATTCCTCCTTATGTTCTGCTTATTCCTACTTACGGAGACCGAGGTTTCTGCTGGGAACCGTTTGACCGCTATAACCGCGTAACCAGTCGAGGGCGAATTGTAATTCCAATGTACCCACGCGACCTTAAAATTGCCGTTCTTACTGCTGTTGCGGATCTTCGCTGGCAGGTTGCAAAGGAAAAGGCTTCGTACTATTGGATGGAAGAAGGTCTTACCGGTCAGTATTACCAGTACATTGACCGCCAGAAGCTTAAAGGTGACTTAAAAGCATTCTTTATTGAAGACTATGTTCTTTGGATGACTAAAGAGGCTAACGGTGTTCAGCGACTTGATAAGGAAGTCCGTGGTATTTTCTGGCGTAACATGCCGTTCCCGGATGAACTTAAGCAGGAACTTCGAAAGCGAAGTCTTGTTTATGATGAACTTTGTATCAAGGATAATAACCGCGCAATGAGCGACGGATATTGATGAACTGAAAATTGATTTCCTGATAATTGATGATTGCGTGCGGGGATTTGTTTTGTGGCTGCTGTCAATCGGCGTTGGATTTCTACTGGGCAAAAACCTGCGGGCAATTTAAAACAGGATGTTTAAAAATCTTAAAATCTGATTTATACGCTTCTGAAAGATTTCTTTCTGTAAAGACTGATTCTACACTTCCCTGAATTGACGGCGCATTTTTTGAAAGAAGTATTATTTCATCCGCAAAGCGAGCAGCTGTATTCAGGTCGTGGATGGAAAGCATGATTCCTGTATTTTTTGTTTCTGCCAGTTTTTTTAATTTTTTAAGCAGTTCCGGCTCGTAGGAAAAATCCAGTCCGGCGCACGGCTCGTCCAGCAGGATAAAGGCTGGGTTCTGTGCTATTGTGCGTGCGATGCGTACCTTCTGGTATTCGCCACCGGAAAGGCTGAATGTGCTGCGGCTTAAAAGATCGGAAATATTTAAAAGAAAAGCGGCTTCTTCTGCAAGTTCGTAATCCTTTCTTGTGTAGGCTGTTCCGGAGTGCGCAAAGCGGCCTGTAAGTATTGTATCCAGAACGCTTGTGTTCCAGGCGCTGTATTCCGACTGCGACATGAAGCCGATTTTTTTTGCAGTTTCCAGGCAGTTCATCTTTTGAATTTCAATGATTTTTTGATCACCAGATTCTTCTACAATCTGTGGGAGCTGTTCGGCGCTTGTAATCTGAAGGGAATCTGTTTTTTTTCCAGCAAGACCGGACAGAATGTTCAGAAGGCTGGATTTTCCGCTTCCGTTTGCGCCGGTAAGGCAGACAAGTTTTCCTTGCTCAATTTTTACTGAGACAGAAGAAAGTACTGGAGAAAAATCTTTTCTGTTTTTGTATGAGGCATTCAGGTCTTTGCATTGCAGAATCATAGTCTGTCCTTTGCGCCGTGTTTTTGCGCCCCCGCAAAAATCAGCGAAACAAAAAACGGCGCCCCCAAGAGAGATGTAATTATTCCGGTCGGAAACTCAGCCGGCGCAATTACAGTCCGGGCAACCGTATCGCTTATCAAAAGCAGCACCGCGCCAAAAATCATGGAAACGACCACAAGCGTCTTTCCTTTTGTGCCTAAAAAGCGCCTTACGATGTGAGGGGCAATTAATCCCACAAAATTTATGGTTCCTCCTGCACACACGGCGGCGCTTACCGCAAGCGAAGAGGCAATCAGTACTGTTGTGCGGAGCCTTCTGGTTTCAAGACCAAGCGCCTGTGCCGTAGTTTCTCCGCCGGCAAGCAGGTCCAGTCTGTTCGCACAGAAAATAAGTATGGTCATTGAAATAAGGGCTGGAAGGATTATAAAGCGTACTTCAGTCCAGCCGCGGCCGTTAAAGCTTCCTAAAATCCAATGGTAAAGACCGTTAACCTGCCTGATTTTTGTCATGAGAATTATTGAAGTAACGGCCGCATAGAATGTTCCCAGTGCTGTTCCGCACAAGAGGAGCGTTACACCGCCGCCAGCGGTTTTCTGATTCTGTGAAATCAGGATGATTATTATTCCAGCAAATACTGCGCCAAAAAAAGCAAATGCGTTTATAGGGCTTAAAGAGCCGAACAGCAGGCTGGAAATGCCGAGAGCCTGGGCAATTACGGCACCAAGCGTAGCCCCGCTAGAGATTCCCATTATTCCGGGTTCCGCAAGCGAGTTTCTGAAGTACATCTGAAATGCGGCGCCGGATGCAGAAAGCAGGGCTCCGGCGGTTGCGGCAAGAATTGCGCGCGGAAGCCTGAGCGAAAGGATTATTGTTTTGACCAGGCTCGGGGATTCTGAAAATACGTCCTTAAGCTGTGCAGGCGAAAATTTCTGAGAGCCGAGCAAAAGTGCCAGCACAAAGCTTAAAGCCAGCAGAATTAATGAGGCCGCGGTAAAAACAATCTCTTTCTGTTTTTTATTCATGCAGTGCCTTTGCAATCAGTTCTGCGGTTTCTGCAATACGCGGGCTTGGGCGTGAAACCAAATCAGAATCCATTTCATAAATGCGGCCGTTTTTAACTGCCGGGATTTTTTCCCAGCCGGCACGCCTTTTTACGGATTTTATTCCGTCTGTAACGTGGTCAGGAATGATTATTACGGCCGGCGCAGCGGTAAGAATGTTTTCTTCGCTTACAACAGGATAAGCCTGCGGAATTTCAGAAAAAATATTTTTTCCGCCTGCGCATTCTATAAGTTCATTTATAAAAGAATCTTTTCCGATGCTCATGTATGGCGGATTCCAGACTTCCCAGTAAACGGTGACCGGTTCTGAATCTGCATAAGTTTTTTTTAAAAATTCAAGCCGACCGATTATTTCCTTTGTAATGGAAACTGCATTTTCCTTGTGGCCGGTAAGATTTCCGATTTCTGAAATTTCTTTAAGAACTGAATCTACTGAATCCGCATTTGAAAGGTAATATGCAATTCCGTTCTGTTCCAGCAAAGAAATCAAATGGTCGTGCATGCCAGAGGCGAGATATACAAAATCCGGCTCAAAGGAAAGGACTGTTTCAAGGCTGATTATTTTTCCGTCAAAACCGCCTGCGCTTGGAACAGAAGAGACTTCCGGGGGGTAATCGCAGAAATCTGTTCTGGCTACAAGCTGATTAAACCCGCCCAAAGCACAGATTATTTCTGTGCCGGCAGGAGTAAGAGAAACAATTCTTTCCGGGATTTTACTGCCTGTTTTTACGGCTTTTTTGCAGCCGGCCGTTATAAGAACGGCACAGACAATAAAAACTAAAGTCAGTTTATTTTTCATTCTTTGGAAGAATAAGATTAAGGATTACGGCAAGAACGAATACGATTGCAACACAGTTTTCTGCAAAAATGCTCTGGAAGATTTTTGGGAAGATGTTGAACATGTCAACGCATTGTGTAAATCCAAGTCCAATGCTTAGTGAAAGCGCTGCAATTGTAATGTTGCGCTGTGTGTAGCCGCATTTACCAATCATTTGGAATCCGGCAAGAACAATTGAGCCGAACATCATGATTGTACAGCCGCCAAGAACAGCCTGAGGAATAGTCCTTAGAACTTCTCCAACAATCGGGAAAATTCCGGCGATGATAAGGATTACGGCTCCGGTTCCGATTGTAAAGCGGTTTACAACCTTAGTCATTGCTACAAGACCTACGTTCTGGCTGAATGAAGTGATTGGTGTACAGCCGAAAATTCCGGCAATTGCGCTTATGAATCCGTCTACTGCAAGTGAACCGGAAAGTTCTTTCTGTTCAATAGAGCGGTTAAGTCCTGTTTCGCAGACTGCAGAAGAATCTCCGATAGTTTCTGTTGCAGAAACAAGGTAGATTACAGCCATTGAAAGGATTGCATTGATATTGAATACAGGCTTGAACGGAAGGATTGCTGGAAGTGCAATAATTCCACTATTTCCAATCTGGCTGAAGTCTACTACTCCAAGGCAGATTGAAAGGACGTATCCTATGATAAGACCGAAAAGTACAGAGATTACTTTAAGGTATCCCTTAAGGAAAATTTGGAAAAGAAGACAGGAAACTAAAGTTATAGAACCGATAATCCAGTTTGTAGCTGAACCAAAGTCCGGAGAGCCCTGTCCGCCCGCAAATGAGTTTGCGCCTACGGCAAGCAGTGAAAATCCGATTGAAGCAACAACAGTAGCTGCAACGATAGGAGAAATAATCTTAATCCAGTATTTAGCAAAAAGACCGAGAACACCTTCAAAAATACCGCCGATAATTACACAGCCGATAACAGTTTCAAGACCGTAATTTGAACCGATAAAGATTGCAGTGTTAAGGAATGTGAAGCTTATTCCCATTACAATTGGAAGACCTGAACCGATTTTCCAGATCGGGTTAAGCTGAATGAGGGTACCGATTCCGGCAACAATCATTGCGTTCTGAATAAGGCGTACGGCAAGGGAGCTTTCAATATTGCATACAGAACAGAAAATCATGATTGGAGTGATATTTGCAACGAACATTGCAAGAATGTGCTGCAATCCAAGTGGAACCGCTCTCGAAAGTGGAACTGTTCCGTCCAGTTTGTAAATGTTGTTTACGTCTGCGTTTTTCATAAAACCTACCTGTAAAGTATATAGATTAAATTAATCCTGTTTTCTGAAAGTTATTGTACCTGTTGCCGGGTCCATTGCGTCAACGATGGCAAGTGATTCAAGATGAAATCCCTTGTCCCTGATGATTTTTCCGCCGTCCTGAAAACCTTTTTCTATTGCAATGCCGATACCTACAACTTCTGCTCCGGCCTGGCGTACAATTTCTGTAAGTCCCAGCAGTGCGGCTCCCCTAGCAAGGAAGTCATCAATTATAAGAACTTTGTCTGAAGAACTGAGGTATCTTTTTGAAACAAATACATGGTTCAGGCATTTGTGTGTAAACGATTCAACGTCTGCTGAATATTTGTCGCCATCAATGTTAATGCTCTGTGTTTTTTTTGCAAAAAGTACAGGAACGTTAAAATAACGCGCAATAATGCATGCAATGCCTATTCCGCTTGCTTCAATTGTAAGGATTTTAGTTATTTCCTTGCCGGCAAAGCGTTTTTTAAATTCTGCGCCCATTTGTTCCAGCAGGGAAATATCAATCTGATGATTTAAAAAACTGTCTACTTTAAGTACGTTTCCTTCGCGGATAACACCGTCTTTTAGAATCCTTTCTTCTAGAAAATTCATGCTATGCTTCCATTAAGTTATTGTAATTGTCTGCTTGGAGGTTTTTCTTAAAAAGAAATTCCTGCTGCACCATACTGACTGTAATAAGAATCGATAGAAGCCTTTATTTCATCAGTGATTACAGTTTTATCACCTTCTGTGTAAAGTGCTTCTACTACATCTTTCATTGAAACGATTGCTTTTGCCGGGAATCCGTATTTTTCTGTGATTACGTCTAGTGCAGATTTTTCTGAATCAGCGGCTTTTTCCATTCTGTTCAGGCTTACGATTTCGCCAACGATTTTAATTCCGCCCGGAGTTGATTCCTGAGCCCTGATTTTCGGGTATACTTCTTCGATTGATTTTCCGGAAGTTGTAACGTCTTCTATGATTACAACGCGGTCTCCGTCTTTAATTTTGTAGCCTAAAAGTCCGCCCTTATCTGCGCCGTGGTCTTTTTCTTCCTTGCGGTCACAGCAGTATTTGATTTCCTTGCCGTAAAGTTTTGAATATGCTACGGCTGTAACAACTGCGAGCGGAATTCCCTTATATGCCGGCCCGAAAAAGACATCAATATCATCTCCAAAATTGTCGTGAATGGCCTTTGCATAGTATTCACCAAGTCGTGCAAGCTGGCTTCCTGTTACATAAGAACCTGCATTCATAAAGAAAGGACTCTGGCGTCCGCTCTTAAGTGTGAATGAGCCAAATTTAAGAACCTGGCATTCAACCATAAAATCAATAAATTCTTTCTTATACTGTTCCATGTGCATATTTTATCGAAAGGAACATTAATGCTCAATGTTTAGATTTGTTTTTATGAAAAAAAAGGAGGGGGCACCTATTTTCATAGATGCCCCCAAAAGGTTGGAGAGAATTACATTATGCCGGTCAGATCCGGCGGGTCTTTAGGAGCGGGGACGCTCGTTATTATCTGCTGCAATTATTGTAAGGACATTGGTTTCTTTATTAAGAATACCGATGACCTTTGCCTTTTTGCCCAAAAGAGCTTCAAGGGTTTTGATTGTTACCGGTTCAGGACGTCTGCTTTCTTCAGGAGAGCGTTTGCTGGCGCTCATAGCCTTTGCCTTAAGCTGCTTTTTTGAAAGCTTCTTGTCGGAACAGTAACGTTCTTTCGGGTCACAGTCAGGACGGTTTGGACTTCTTCCTAAATTGAAAAGGTTCAGGACGTAAGATTTGCCCTGTTCTGTATCAATTTTAAAAATTCTGTTTGCATCTTCTCCTTCTGAACGGATAAGTCCTTCAACAAAGTCCGGTTTTGTCCAATCGGAATCATTTTTTTCGCAACGGGCGAAATCCGGCGGGGGCATATCAGGTCTGTCTGATTCATGTTCAGATATGATTTTACGATTTACATCAGAATCTGAAACGTTCTGAGCAAATGCCGATAGTCCGCCACATGCAAGAATCATTGTGGCACAGGTAATACTTCTAATTTTTCGCTTTGCTGTCATAAATACCTCTGCTAATAGAAAAAATAATTTGAAAAAAGGTAACGAAAATCTGATTAATTTTTTTTATATATGTATAATGAAACACGGGATTAATAAGGAGTATATGGTGAATCTTAAAAGAAAAGTTTCGGTTGTGCTGGTTGCACTTGGATTTATGTTTACAACTCAGGCTAAGCAGAAGGAACTGTATTCTGTTACGGTTCAGCAGGAATTAAAGCTGGATAAAAATAACAAGAGCCTCGGTTACCAGTTTGTGGAAGACGGTTCAAGCTTGTATTTCATATTTGATGCATCAACATGGAGCATCAAGCGCCCTAAAAGAGTTTTTGTAAGCGGAACTTTTAACGGCTGGCGAAAAAAGGAATCTGCTTGGGAACTTGAGCAGATAAAGGACAATCTTTTTGAACTTAAATGTGAAAAAATAGATGTAGCTGTGCCGGGAAATTCCGGCTACCCGGAATTCAGGTTTATTGTTGTAGAAGACGTTGAGTATATAGAAACGGTTTGTGGCAAGGAATTAACACGCTATCGCCTTGAAACAAAGGAACTTGATTCTGTTACAAGGCTTCCTGGTTATAGAATGGAAAACAGTACGATTATTGTCTACCCAGGAACAGATGTATCTGAACTTGTAAAAAATGCAGAACTTGCAAAGACTGTTAAAAAACTGAAGGATTTTAATCTTGATACAGAAGAAGGCCGTGCAGAAATTTCTAATTTCCGCCAGGTTCCAGGATTAAAAAATCTCTATAGGGGTTATCATCCATATAAGATTTCCAAGGCGTCTTACGATACAGAAAAGCCGCGCATTAAAATTGTAAACGAAAACCTTAAGAAAAACGGAATACGCACAATAATCACTCTGTCCGGCGATGAAAGTCTTGTTGACGGAAAAGAGTCTCTTCCTGTATTTATAACTGACATTCGACGAAACAAGAGCGAGCTCTTCCTGGAACCGACATTCCCTATGGTTTATTACCAGTCGGCCGGTAAAGATTTTGGTTCTCTTATTGCTCAGACTGTTCGTTACATAAACAGCCACGAAGGACCTTATTACGTTCACGGCCGGCTTGGCGTAGATCGCACAGGAGTAGTGTGTGCGGTTCTTGCCGCTCTTTGCGGTACCAGCTGGGAAGAAATTGCTCAGGACTATCAGAAGTCCAATCAGCTTTGCGTAAAGGAATTCAGGGATTATAGGTTGCTGCAGTATTCTCTTGAACAGTTAACAGGAGTCCCGATGTCTGAAGTTAAAGATTTAAAATCAGTGATGAGCCAGGCTTTTGTTGACAGAAAGATTCTTACAAAAGATGAAATAGAAACTTTAAACGAAAAGTTGAAGTAAATCTAAAAAAAATCCGGAGCTACCTTAAAAAGCCTTTTCTGAAAATACAGGCTTACTGGTCAGCTCCGGATATAGTGGATATATTGAAACAGAAAAATTATTTCTTTGCTGCTTTTGTTACAACTACAGAGTTGTCTGCATTTGAATATGGTGCAGGAATGTATTTGTCTGCCTGCCAGTCATTTTCCCATTTATATCCGTCTAAAAGATAACGGAACTGATATTCTTTATCAGCATCGAGTTCAAGTTTAACAGAAAAAGAACCGTCTTTTCCTTTTTTAAGAGGAGTGTCTGTGCTGCTCCAACTGTTAAAATCACCTGCAATATTTACTGTTTTAGCTCCCTGAGCTGCTTCTGCTGAAACTGTGAATGTCACATTACATTTAGACTTATCTTTAGAAAAAGTTTTCTTGAGAGACATGTATATTCCTCCTCTTTTTAAATTGATATTTAAGCTAAGATATTTATATTATACAACTACATAGAAAAAATTTACAACTAAATTTTTATTAATATAGAAAATAACGGACTTTAATTAAACAGTGCTTGCAGTTTTTTTTAATTTACTATATTTTTACTAGGAAAAGATAAACCGTCGATTTATCCAAATTGCAAACGGTTAGGCAAAATGCCTGAAAATCTGCTAAAAAGGAGTCCTATATGGAAATCTTCTCTTCAAAATCAAATCATTATTTGTTCACTTCAGAATCTGTAAGTGAAGGTCACCCAGACAAATTATGCGATCAGATCAGTGACGCAATTCTTGATGCATGTCTAAAACTTGATCCAAATGCACATGTAGCATGCGAAACTTTTGCAACTACAAATTTCGTTCTTATAGGTGGTGAAATCAGTTTCACTAATAATGCTAAGGAAAATATCAAATTTATAAAGAAAAATGCTGAAAAAATTGTACGTCAGGTTGCAAAGGATATTGGCTATACTTCTAAAGATTACGGACTTGACTATAAGAAATTTAAGTTCATGAACAGACTTCATGCTCAGTCAGCAGACATCAATCAGGGTGTAGTTGGCGCAGGTCTTGCAGAATACAAGGGACAGCAGGGTGCCGGAGACCAGGGTATGATGTTCGGATTTGCCTGCGATGAAACACCGGCCCTTATGCCTGCACCTGTTTATTACGCTCACAAAATCCTTTTGTCAGCTGCTTCGCTTAGAAAATCTGGAAAAATCAGCTGGCTCAGACCGGATGCAAAAAGCCAGGTTACAATTGAATACGAAGGTCACAAGCCTGTAAGAATCGATACAGTTGTAGTTTCTCACCAGCATGATCCTGAAGTAAGCTACGATGAAATTAAAAAGACAATCATTGAACAGATTATTAAACCTGTTCTTGAACCGACAGGTCTTCTTGATGAAAACACAAAATATCATATCAATCCTACTGGAAAGTTTGTTATCGGTGGTCCGGACGGAGATGCCGGCTTAACAGGAAGAAAGATTATTGTTGATACTTACGGCGGAATGGGACGTCATGGTGGCGGTGCATTCAGTGGAAAAGACCCTTCTAAGGTTGACCGCTCTGCAGCTTACATGGCGCGCTACATTGCAAAGAATATTGTTGCTGCAGAACTTGCAGAACGTGCAGAAGTTCAGCTTGCATACGCTATTGGTGTACCATTCCCGGTTTCAATCATGGTAGAAACTTTCGGAACGGAAAAAGTTGCTGTTTCTAAGATTGAAGCAGCTGTTAAACAGGTATTTGACTGTACACCGGCAGGAATCAGCGAAACACTTAATCTTCGCCGTCCGATTTATGCGCCGACAGCAAGTTACGGACACTTCGGTAGAAATGATTTTCCGTGGGAACAGACAGACAAGGCAGACGCGCTTAAAGCAGCTGTACGCTAGGGGCTGAATGTACTTACTAGGAAGTAAGGAAATCTCGGAGATTTTTGAGCGGTTTAAGGCTCAGAATCCCGAGCCGAAGCCGGAACTGAATTACTATTCTCCCTATACGCTGCTGGTTGCAGTAGTTCTTTCTGCGCAGACAACGGATAAGGGAGTAAACAAAGTTACTGAACGTCTTTTTCGGCTGGCAGATACTCCGGAAAAGATGCTGAACCTTTCTCAAGACGAATTAATCGAAATAATCAAGCCTATAGGGCTAAGTCAGGCAAAGAGCCGGAATGTTCTTGCATTAAGCCGTAAATTAATAGATGATTTTAACGGGATTGTTCCAGAAACAAGGGAAGACCTTATGACTCTTCCGGGCGTAGGGCGAAAAACTGCAAATGTTGTGCTTAACGTGGTTTTCGGAAAGCACACAATGCCGGTAGATACGCATCTTCTTCGTATCTGTCCGCTTATAGGGCTGGCAGAGGGCGATACCCCTGAAAAGGTTGAAAAAAGCCTTGTTGAGCGGATTCCCGACAAATACATGGAACATGCACATCACTGGCTTATTCTTCACGGCCGCTATGTGTGTACGGCAAAAAATCCAAAATGCGGGGAATGCCTTATAAGCGACATATGCCTTGCAAAATCAAATAAGGAATTGTAAAACGGAGTTTATTTATGGAAGAAAAGCATGTTTTTCAGGATGCGGTTTCCTGTGCGGCCAGCGAAACGTTCGGTACATTTTTAGTTCCGATTTTTGATTTTTTCAAGTCACTGTTTTCATTGCAGAATCTGTTTAAATTCATATGTTCGGTTCTGGTTCTAGTAATTCTTACGCTGATTTTTAAACTTGCAAGAAAAAGCATACGGAGCATTTCTGAAGAAAAGCTTGCGGGACATCATGCTTTTTTGCTGCAGAAAATGGTGAAATATATTTTCTGGCTGATTGTCCTTATGTACGTGCTGAGTCAGTTTGGGGTAAAGCTTAGCGCAATATGGGGAGCTGCTGGAATTGCCGGAGTTGCAATCGGTTTTGCGGCACAGACTTCCATGAGTAACCTTATTAGCGGACTTTTTGTTCTTAGCGAAAAGGCTATGAAGGTCGGCGATTTTGTTGTTGCCGGTGGCGTGAGCGGAACAGTTGATTCGATAGGACTTTTGAGCATAAGGATTCATACGCCGGATAATCAGATGGTGAGGATTCCTAATTCTACGGTCATAAATTCTAATTTTCAGAATAATAATTATTTTGCGACAAGGCGATTTACTTTTACTCTTTCTGTGCCTTATTCGGCAGACATGGAGAGTGTCCTTGCGGCGGTAAAAACTGTTCCGGCGTTGTGTCCGACTGTTCTTTCTGATCCGGCCCCGTCTGCGTGGTATGATGGATTTGCAGAAAGCGGAATAATTCTTGTGCTTGCAGTTTGGTTTAAGCCAAAGGATTTGATTCAGGTAAAGAACGAAGTTTATATTGCAATCAAGAAAGTTCTTGATGAGCGGAATATTTCGATTCCGTTTAACAGAGTTGACGTTGAGATTTTGAAATAAAATCTAAAAGATAAAGCTTTCGGGGATAAAATGCCGTTTTTTTATAAGGTTCAGGCGGAGCAGGTTGTTCCGGTAAAAAAGGAAGCTGCCCGCTATGCCGGATTTTTTTCCGGTTCAAGGATAGAATCCTGCGACAGTCAGAAAGAATCTGACGCATTTTTTAAGATGATAGATGATGCCTGTTCAAAAATGCAGAAGGTTCTGGTTCCTCAGGCTGTTTATGAAGAATTTGAACTTGAAATTACGGCTCCTGACGGGGACGAGGCTCCTGAGCTTAGGTTTGGCGGAATCAGTCTTAAAAGCCGTAATCTTGCGGCAAATTTAAAAGAATGCAGCAAAGTTATTCTGCTTGCGGCAACTGTAGGTACCGCTGTAGACATGATGATAAGGCGCGCCCAGCAGGCAGGTAGTGCGGATGCAGCTGTAATGCAGGCAACTGGGGCAATGTTCATAGAATCTTTTTTAGATGATTTTAATGAATCTTTGTGCCGTACCTATGAGTCAAAGGGAAAGAAACTTCATTCGCGGTTCAGTCCGGGCTACGGCGATGTTCCGCTTGAATTTCAGAAGCAGTTCTTTAAGCTTTTGCCGTGCAGTAAAATAGGTCTTTCCCTTATGGATTCGCTTATTATGGCGCCGGAAAAATCGGTAACGGCATTTATTGGAATTGAATGAACATAATCCGCCGGACTATAGAGGCACTTTCTTTACTGTAATTTCTGCTGTCTCCTGACGGCCGGCTGTGTCGCGTGCGTATACAGTATAGTTTCCGGCTTCCTGAACATAGAAAAAGTACGAGCCGTCCGTTTCCTGAATTTCTGTTCCGCGGGATTTAAAATATGAGACCGCCCTTGATTCCGGGGCGTATTTTACTTTATATAGGGGGCTTTTGGTTTTTATTTCGACTTCTATTTTTACGGAATTCTCTTCTTCATCACTGTTTCGGGCAGAAAGTTTAACTGACATAGGGCTGACTGCAATTTGTTTTGGGGTGATTTTTTTCTGTGCGGGAATGCTTCTGTTTCCGCTGGTGTCTAGTGAAGTTAAAATAAATGTGTACTGAACGTTATTTGAAAGTGCGTCGAAAAAGGCGTACTGGGTTCCGGGGGCAATAATGCGTGCGGAAGGTTCCAGCGCAGAAAGGACGCGGGCGCTGGCAGCAGAAATGGATGGGGAAGAGGCTTCGGAAACAGACGGCGCGAAAAAGGCTATTTCTATGCCGAAAAGGTCTGTAGCGGCAGGATCGGTCCAGGTAAGCGAAACGGCTCCATCGTGGTTTACAGCTTTTATGTCTGAAGGCTTTTCAGGGGGAACGGTATCTTCCGGTTCGGAAGGAGTTTCTGGTTCCGGCTCTGGTTCTGTGTCGGAATTGTCTTCTAAATCAGTCTCATTTTCTGAGCTCTTCTCTGCTTTGCTTTTTTCTGACTGTGTAGCGACAGTAGATTCAGATTTTAAGTCATTCTGTTGCTTTATGATTTTTTGAAGCAGGGGTGTTACGGAGTCTATTAAATTTACTTCGCTTACATCTGTTCGGCATGAAAAAAGGAAAATAATTTCGGTACCAAGAACAGCACATAAAAACGTATTTAATGCATTTTTTTTCATTTTTACCTCTCAGCTTTATATACGTGAAAAGGTGAAGAAAAATGCATTTCCTGAAAAAATTTTATTCGCCGGCCAGTGCAAGCACTGGATCCAGTCTGGCAGCACGGGCTGCAGGATTAAGTCCGAAGAAAATGCCTACAAAGACGGAAAAGATAAAGGCTATCAGGCAGGCCTGCCAGCTTACTATATACGAAAGCGAGCGGACGTATTCAACTGCAAGGCTTATCATTATTCCTGAAAAGCAGCCTATGGAGCCGCCTATAAGCGTAATGGCAGCGGATTCAACAAGGAACTGCCGCCTTATGTCGCCGGGACTTGCCCCAAGGGCTTTTCTTATGCCGATTTCCTGGCGTCTTTCTGTAACGGTTACAATCATTATATTCATGATTCCGATTCCGCCTACAATAAGGGAAATTGCGGCAATTGCGCTAAGCATTACGCTCATTGTTGTTGTAATGGAGTTCATCTGTTCAATCATGGTCTGCATGCTCATAACGTTGACAGAATAATCTGTTCCCGTTTTATTTTTGCAGTATTCTTCTATTGCAGTTGTGACGGAACTTGCCTTGTCAGGGGAAGTTACCTGTACCATCATCATGTCAGCATTTGGATTCGGTTTGATTTTTTTTGAATAAAATCCAATCGGGATAAAGGCTGAATTTTCTGAATCTTCCATGCCGGAAGTCTGTTTTTTTAAAACACCGATTACTTCAAAGCTGAAAGAAACCTTGTTCGTTGTAAGGATTATGTGTTTTCCTTCTCCGTCGCCGGCCGGAAAAAGTGCCGTTGCAATTGTGCTTCCTAAAATGATTTTTTGGCAGCCTTCTTCGTTGTCGGTAACGGAAAAATAGCGTCCGTAGTCCAGCGAAAGACCGTACATTTCAAGATAGCCGGTTTCTACGGCGGAACAGCTTACGTTTGAACTTGTGTCGTTGTAGGAAAGTGTTGCGCTTAAAGTATTTTTGAACCAGATTCGCCTTATATTTTTCAATTCGCCGAAAAGCGTTTCGCTGAAGCTTTCGTTGAACTGAATGGAAGCAGCGTCTCTTTTTCTGCGCATAAAGCCGGAAGAAACGCTTACTACATCAAGACCGCTTGAGCCGAAAGTCTCCTTAATCTGCTGAGTGGAACTTTTTCCCATGCTTGTTATTACTATTACGGAGGCAACGCCTATAATCACCCCAAGAAGGGATAGGAAAGTTCTGGTCTTGTTGCGGCGGAAATTCTGAATGGCGTCAATAAAATCTTCCAGCATTATGAATTTCCTCCTGTTTTACTGGATTCGGCAAGTATTTCGTCAGACTGAATGCTTCCATCCAGAATATGTATGCAGCGGTCTGCGCTAGCGCCAATCTGTGCGTCATGGGTTACAATTATTATTGTGGTTCCTTTTTTATTGATTTCGCGGAAAAGCTGCATGACCTGCTTACCGGTTTTGCTGTCCAGTGCGCCGGTAGGTTCGTCTGCCAGTATGATATGCGGATTTGTAACCATGGCGCGTGCAATTGCAACCCTTTGTTTTTGTCCGCCGGAAAGTTCGTGCGGCCGGTGATTAAGGCGGTCAGAAAGGTTTACCTGTTCCAGCGCTTTTTTTGCGAGAGAAATGCGGTCTGCTTTTTTTATGCCCTGATATCTTAACGGAAGCATTACGTTTTCCAGTACGGAAAGGCCTGTAAGAAGGTGATACTGCTGAAAAACAAAGCCTATTGTCCTATTTCTTAAATCTGCCAGTTCTTTTTCTGTCATTTCTGAAGTGTTCTTTCCGCTTATTTCTACTGCCCCGGATGTAGGCCGGTCAAGGCATCCAATCATATTCATGCATGTAGACTTTCCGCTGCCAGACGGACCCATAATCGAAAGAAATTCCCCCTGAGAAACCTTAAAGCTGATTCCTCGTAAGGCATGAACGGTTTCTTCGCCCATCTTGTAGAGCTTTGCGACATTCTGCATCTGAATAACGGTTTCTGACATAAACTTTCCTGCGGATTACTTGAGTTTGCGGCTAAAAACGTCCTGGCGGCGGAGGGGTCATTGGTCCTCCATTGTTGTTTTTACCTGGATTTCCGCGCATTCTGTTAAAACCGGATTCTTCCGGTTTGCTCTGAGCCTTTAGCATCTCGCCGCCACCCAATCCTTCCAGAATCTTAACGTAGATTTTTCCATAAGGCTGAACCTTTACGTTAATTCGTTTTCCGGAAACTGTTTCAACATATGCCTCATGGTTTTCGTAGGCAACGGCGTATTTTTCTACAACAAGATTTTCTACGGGTTCTGTAATCTGAATTTTCCCTGTAAAGGAATAGTTCGGCAGAATTGATTCCGGAAAATCATCTATGCGGATTTTTGCCTTTACGATTGTAGCACCGCGGGAGGTTACTTCGCCGATTGCCGGCCAGCTTACAACGTAACCGTGAACTGCTTCGCTGCATGCCGGAAACGAAAAATCAACGTTCTGGCCGATTTTAAGTTTGGAAACTTCAGTTTCAGGGATTTCTACTTCGGCTGTGAGGTAGTCAATGTTTACAAGCGTTCCGACAGAATCCTTTGCTTCAAGAGAGTCGCCTACAGAAACGTTAAGGTCGGCAATTATGCCATCAAAGGTTGCCGTTACCTTTCTGTCTTCAATTTTTCTTAAAAGAGAAAGTCGCTGTTTTTCTGAAAGTTCAAGTTCTTTTTTGGAACCTGTAATCCTGAGAGAAGCCATTTCGTAATCAAGTTTAGCAAGGTTGTATTCCTGTTCTGTAGAATCAAGTTGGATTATTTCGTCGCCTTTTTTTAGCCGGTCGCCTTTTTTTACAAAAACTTTAAGGACAGTTCCGTCTCCAAGTGCCTGAAGAGTTTGTTCCTGGGCGGCAGAAACTGTTCCCGCAATTTCTATGCAGTTTTCGTAAGTTTCTTTCTTTACAGAGTAGACAGTATTTTCAAGTTCGTTTTTATCGAGAAGTTTTCTTGTAATGTAAAGGCCCATAATTATTACAGCCAGTACGATTACAGCTGAAATGCATAGTTTAATCTTTGTCTGTTTGTTCATAGTCCAGTCCTCATAAATTTACGCTCATTGTGAAAATTCATAATCGCGGCAAAACAGAAGTTTTGTTTCGGCGTTGTAAATTATCAGGTCAATTTGATTTATCATAAGTTTAAGGCGGTATAATTCCCGGTTTGCAAAAGCGTTAAGGTATTCGCTTTCTTTTACAATTCCTTCCCGGAACCATTTTTTTTCATCGTTTTCAAGCTGGTTCCAGAGATCAAAGGTTTCTTTATAGGTTTTTTTTGTCCACATGATTGAATCAAGTTCTGTTTTTTTATCAACAAGTGCAGTTTCATAAGATTCTTCGGCAGACTGAATGTCTATAAGTTCCTGTTCTTCTGTAATTTCATTTGAAGCAAGGGTGATTTTTCTTGTTCTGAAAGTATTTGGCTTTACTGTTGCAGAAAGAGTGTATACGGGTTCGTTTCCGGAACTTATGGGGATGTTTACGCCTGCGCCGACTGAAAGGCCTTTCCAGGTGGCCGTAAGTCCTGCATCAATTGTGTCGGATTTATCGGAGTTAGAGATTGTAGTTGTTCCTTTGTCTGTAACGGTTGTTTCCCCAGATGAAAAACTTGTGTTTGAATTCTTAAGGGTGTAGCCGGTTGTGGCTGTAAGGGTAAAATCACGGTCTGCCTTGCGCTGCATTTCTGCAAGTTCGTGTGCATAGGTGGAACTTTCGATTTCCGCAAAATCTTCCTTTTTGAAGGATGAAAAATCTACCGGGGCTGTTTCCTGAATTTCAGAAGGTAGAAAATCCTGAGGATTTAAGCTTGAATCGTAGTAAGCACCGCATTTTGAAGCAAAAACTGCACAGTCATGGTCCATTGTGTGAATCAGGGTGTCTACTTCGTGCTGGTCAGAAACGACTTTCATTTCTGCCTGACGGTATTTTGAAGAACTTGTTGAATAGCCTTTTGCCCTTATTTCATCAAAGGAAATTTTGTCGTCATAAAGGTCTTTCTGCTTTGAAACGATGTTTGCGGCAGCTTCAAAAAGTGATTTAAGCTGGTTGTAGTATTCTTTTTCAGCTTCGATTGCACGGTTCTGAAATTTGCGCTTTGCTTCAAGGACGGTGCGCTCTGCCTTTTTTAAGGTGATTTTACGGTTAAGCGAGGAGGCGGAAATTAGGTCTGCTCCAAGTTGAATTGAAGAATCGGAAGAATTGTTTTCGCTGTCTGTGATTTTTAGTGTTGAACTTAATTTTAATGAAAGGTTTGAAGCCTGCGGAACGCTCATGGAAACAGATGGAGAAACAGAGGCGCTAAAATCCTCTTCCTGAATCTGGAAGCGGGCTGTTCCTGTTGCAAGTTCTACTGAAATGCCGTTATCAATCCGAGATTTTTTTGCAGAAAGCTGTGATTTCTGGTATTCAAGGGCGAGTTTTTTAAGTTCAAGGTCATTGAGAAGATAGGATTCCAGTTTAGGCTCCGAAAAAACTGCGGAGTGGATGAGTAAAAAACAAATCAGAATGCCGGTCTTCTTCATACAAATATAAACACTTTTTGACGGAGAGGTAACAGGATTAGTGTATAAAATTTATGTAAAAAATGATAGGGCGGGCGGGGCAAACGCTTAAAATTGCAGAACAATAAAAAAATAGCGCGAAGGAGCGAAGTGGAATGAAAAAAGACTCTGATTGTGGGTGCCGCGTAGCGGCATATCATAAGTTCCTCTGCCACAATCAGCGTCTAGCCCGCTAGCGGGCGATTTTTCATTTCGCTTTGCGACTGGGAGCTATTTTTTTATGGTTATCTATTTTTATTTACCGAATATGCTTTTCAGCAGTGCTGTAATCTTTACTAGTATGTCGGCGCCGCCGGCAAAGGTGCCGATGGAGCTGCCTATTGAGGAAAGGAAAAATACCAGCAGGACTTTCAGGATTTTGTTTCGGTAAAAGCCTTTTACGCTGCCGGCTTCGTCGGTAAGGTTTTCAAGGTCTTTTACCTGCGGCTTGCATATGAGCGCCTGAACTGCGCCGGCAACAAAGCCAACGCCGATGAACGGGCACAGTGAAGTTACAGGGGCTCCCACCGCAGAAACCAGAATTGTTACTGGATGCGCTGCGGCAATTGCAGATCCAAGCCCAGCAAGAATGCTGTTGAACAGAATCCAGCTTAAAACCAGCTTTGTGCCTGTTTCCCTGCCGCCTATATAGAAACCGTAAGCGATAAGCGCAATGATTGCTGCCGGAATGAGCCAGATGAGTATTTTAGAAAATAGGCTTTTTTTCGGAACGGAACTGATTTCTTCCATGTCTGCGGATGCCTGTCCGGCAGCAGCTTTTTTCAGCCATGCTTCAACGCCGGGAAGATGACCTGCGCCAAGAACTGCAATAATGCTGTTTTCCTTTGCTTCCCAGATTTTTGCGGCAATGTACTGGTCTCGCTCATCAATCAGTACCTGTTTTACCGCCGGCATACTCTCTGCAAGTTCAGACATAAGCGAATCCATTTCGGAAGAGAGCTTCAGATTTTCTATTTCTTCCGGGGAAACTTCCCCTGTAGAAAAACTGCTTGCAATCATTGCAGAAAGAAGCTGTGTCTTGCCGGAGCCCGAACTTTTTGCCCATGCGCGACGCAGTGTAACCTGAACCGGCCTGTCTGCAAGAACGGTCGGAATTCCAAGCTCTTCTGCGGCATTAAGAGCTGCAAGCATTTCTGCACCTGGTGTTACGCCTGATTTCTGACCTGTCCTTTTCTGAAAGGCTGCCATTACAAGGTTTGCAAGAAGCAGGAATCCTTCTTTTTTGCGCAGAACGTTAATTATGTCCAGTTCACGGTATTTTTCCGGATTCTTTATGGAATCATGGCGTTTCTGGTCAAGTTCTACAGCAACGCAGTCTGGCTTCTTTTCAAGAATTGTATCCCTGACTTCCTTTACGCTTTCTGCCGAAACATGTGCTGTTCCAATAAGTGTAATTTTTCTTCCGTTCAGTTCCAGTATTTTTTGAGTCTGTGACATATTTTATCCTGTAAAATCTGTTTCAAGTGTTTTCAGTACACTTTACTTGCTCATAGCCCATTCTGCAAGTCTGTATTCAAAGAACATAGGGCTCTGCATTGCAGTGATTTTATTGTAATACTCTGCCGAAACTTCCGGATGATTTTTGATTTCATAGAAAAGGCCGAAGTAGTACATCATCTTTCCGCGTTTATTCTTATCTGTAAGTTTTGTAAGTTCCTTTGCAATTGTGTTTTCAAGGGCAACTGGACCCTGGTCCTTGTACAGGCGCAGAAGGCTGTAATCAATTGATTTTGCAAAATCCATGCTCTTTTTGTTGCCGTCCTTAATGAACTGTTCTGCCCATTTTTTTGCTTCAAAAGAATTGTTCTCAAGAAGATAGGTTGCAACAACCATAAGCTGATATGCAGTAGACGGGCTGATTGCATTTGCCTTCATAAAGTATTCGCGGGCACCTTTCCAGTTTTTAAGGTGGAATTCAAGGATTCCAATTTCTTCAAATGCAAAATAATATTTTGGATTTGTTTCGATAACTTTGTGATAGTCCTTGAGCGCTTCTTCTATGCGGTTCTGTTCGTCATAAAGGCCTGCGCGGTATGTGTAGCCAAGGAAGTAAGTTGGATCAAGGTCAATTGCCTTGGACCAGGCTTTTTCAGCTTCATCATATTTACCGATCTGGCGCTGATACTGACCAAGATCAATCCAGTAATCAGTGTTGTTCGGGTTAAGTTCAATTGCTTTCTGGGCTTTTTTAATTGCTTCCAGATACATTTCGTTTTCTGCATCAAGTTTTCCAAGATAAAGGTAAGCCTGACTTTCATCTGGGCGGTATTTTAAAAGCTGCTGGAAATTTGTTCTTGATTCATCAAGGTTGCCAAGGTAATAATTCATCTGTCCGCAGCCAAAAAGAGCTTCTTCGTTCTGGCGGTCGTGAACAAGTGCTTTCTTGTAATAGCCGAGTGCAAGTTTGTACTTCTTTTTGAGGGCCTGCTGGTTTCCAAGAATGTTGTTTGCTACGGCATTGTACGGGTCAATTGCAAGAAGATCATTTACGGCAGTCTGAATGGCATTTTTATTTTTGCTTGCCATTGCAATTTCTGCATTAAGTTCAAGTACGTCCTTTGAATTATTGCCTGATTCAATCAGGTTTTTGGTAATCTGGCTTGCTTCGTTTATGCGGTTTGCAGAGATAAGAAGTGAAGCATGAAGAAGCTTAAGGTCAAGGTCAGAAGCAAGTTCAGACGGAATGCTGTCGTAAAGGCTGATTGCTCCGTTTATGTCATTTTTTTCAAGATATGACTGTAATTTTTCTGCAAAACTTATTGTTTGTGCGCTGATTGTAAACGCGCCGCTGTTAATTACAACAGAAATAAGAATCGAAATAAATAAAACTTTTAATTTCATAGGAACTCCGGATTTCAATGCGGTTGAAATTCACACCATCATTAATTAAACTATAATTTATAATGTTTACACAAGTTCTAAGAAAGTCATTAACACTACTCTTAATTTATGCTGTATTAATTGTCGGCATTTTTATACTTCAGTTTAAGAATGATTCCATCATTTCAGAAAAATTCGGAAATCTTCATGTATCACTGCTTTCGTCTGTAGCAGATGACAACAGTGTTTCTTTAAAGAACCGCTTTAACATCATCTTTAATGGAATAACATTTGCCGGCAATGATGACAAGTGCGCAAAGGCAACAATTAATTCCCGCGAAAAGGATGTTTCAATTATTTCATGGGAAAAAATTTCTCCGCTTTCGTGCGTGCTTAATTTCTCTAACAATATTAACCTTAAATTCTCTGTAAGTGATGAAAATCCTCATGCCTATCTTTTGATTGAAGCAGAAATGCCGGATAACGTTACTGCATTCTCTTTGCCGTACGGACTGGTTTCCGGGGCAACAATTACAAGTCAGTCTGATGACAGGCTTCAGATTTTCAGTAAAAGGACTGACTGGGAATTTTCTGTCGGCGATATTGATTCTAATCGTGTTGTGTTTACGTGCAAAAAGAATACTGCTTCCTATGCTTATTATGACAAGAGCCGTTCTTTCTCATTTGATCAGATTGCTGGTCTGGAAGCTTCTTCTGAATCTTCATATCTTGCAGTAATTGAAAACTTTAAGACAAACCTTATCAATTCGTTTGCGCAGATTCCGTCTGATGCTGCTACAATCGGCGAGCAGGAAGCCGTTTCCTATGTTGCGGCAATGGCAGAAAAGGGCCGTTACAACGAAGCCCTGGATGCTGTTCCTGCCGGTTTCAAGAAGAGTACTGCAAGGACGTTCCTGTCCGCGCCATATTTTGACACGCTTGCAAAGGTTAATGAACCGCTTCAGCTTCAGCTTCAGTCTTATGCTGATCTGGTGCAGCGCGCGGCTTCTGCGGATTCGCTTGATATTTACAGTACGCAGTTCATAAGCGATTACATGCTGATGAATGAAAGCAGCGAAAGTGTTAAAGCTATGCTTTCAAGAACTGCTACCCAAGAGCTTGAAGGCATGACTGTTCAGCAGGCTTCTGCTGTTCTTTGCGTATACGACAATCTTGCAGAAAAGGCTTCTCCTCTTGCTTCGCTGCTCTATCCGGCTGCGGTTAAGTGTGTAGCCAGAATTCAGGCTTCCTGCAATCTTGATGACAATCTTATTACTCTTGCAGAAAAGGGTACATTCCTTTCTGTCATTCAGGCTGTAGAAGCTGGTGATTCACTCTTAAGGTTTGGACGCCTTACCGGCAGCAACGATTATATTGCTGGCGGTAGATTTATTGTAGGTTCATACCTTAAGGAAAGTTCTTCATTTGATGTTCATACTCTTGGTGAACTGTATCCGATTGCGGTTCACGGAAACAGCTATTATCCTCACTTTGAAGTGCTTGGATTTGAAAACAATGAATGTGTATGGGCATGGACTTGTGCGGGCAATATTTCTTACAAGAATGATGAGGCCGGTACTATTACGGTTTCTATTGATTTCCCTATGTCTTATACTCACTACCTGATTGTAAACGGAATTGATCCGTTCCGCGCAATTTACATTTACGACATTGCGTTCCGCTCTGACTACAGGTTTGAAACATATAATTCTTCAGGATACATCTACCAGCCGGCAACAAAGTCACTCCTCCTTAAGTCAAGGCATAAGTCAGACACAGAAAACATCAGGTTGATTTACACTGTTGCCGCTCAGGAAAAGGCTGAAACACCAGAGGAAGAGGAAGCCGCTGCTGAATAAACAGCCTTAATTAAGGTTATTTAGAATATATAGCGGCGTACTGTTCCATCAATTCGTCAAATTCTTGATCGTTGTCTGCAGTGATTGCGCAGGCAAAATACAGCGCAATCACTGATTCTGTTGTAAGGTAGCCCATTGGCACGGCACCTTCACGCCATACGCCGTGCGCAGTAACGTACTGGGAAAAGTCCAGGCTTATTTTCTGCTGGCTGGTACAGTAAAAGCGGATTCCGCGGCGGTTTCCTGCAAGAAGCATGTTCTTAAGCGAAAAGTCGCTGTCCGAAACGTTTCCGGAACCGATTCCGTACATTTCCAGAACAATTGAATGAACCGGCGAATATTTAAGGATATCCTTGTAAAGGTCACTTCTGAATCCTGGGTAAAGGCGGCACATAAACATCCGGCTGGAAGCTTCCACAAGCATTCTGCTGAGGACGTCCTTGTCCAGTTCGCCTATTCCGTTGAATACGTTTGCAATCGGACCGCTTTCAGTAAATTTTGCTTCATCCAGATTCCAGTTGAAAAAGCTACCCGGGCGGTCAAAGTGCAGGTTTAACGGCGAAAGAATTTTTCCGCCGAACGCAACGTAAACGCCGTTCTTTTTTTCTGATGCAGTTTCTATTGCAAGCCGCAGGTTTGTTTCTGCTTCTGTAGATTCAGAAGGCAGCGTTGAAGATGCTGTAAGCACAATCGGAACTTCTGCATCAGAAAAAAGCCAGTACAGAAGTGCCGCTGTGTAAGAAAGCGTATATGTTCCGTGGGTTACTACGATTCCGCTTGCGGTTCCTGCATTAATTCTCAGTGCAATTTCAGAAATAAGGTCTGCCCAGTTGGAAGGTTCCAGCTCTTCGCTAAGGTACTGACCCGCAGATGTAAACTGAATCGGTGTGTCCGGGCTTATGCGCTCTGCAATCATTTTAAGTTCTGAAGCATCGCCGCTTGAAATTGTGCCGTCGTTGTGGCGGACTGCAGAAATTGCTCCTCCGGTTGTAATTACGTAAATTACGCTTATGTTAAGTTCTTCCTTGAGGAGACTCTTTACGATTTGAGGGACGGCTTTTCCGCTGGTTTCCTTCATTACAAGGCCTGTAAGGAATTCAAGCGGTGGCATTTCTCCGTTCTTAAGGGTTTTGCACTGTTCCGGATTTTCCTGAATTACTTTTTTGATAAACGGAAGAAGTTCCTTTTCGCTGCTCATTTCGCTTATGTTCAGCGTTTTCATCAGTTTTTCAGGGGAATGGCCAGTTTCAAATGTTGCGCGGAGCAGTTTTTTTGCTGTAGCACTGTGGATGTCGCTCGAATCCAGTTTTTTTATAATCCAGGCAAAATTTGCTTCCGTTATCTTTGATTTTTTTATCGAAAGATTTGATTTGTTTAAAAGTCGTGTAAGTTCGCTTGCAATCCAATGAGCAGCGTTAAGCGGATTTGCACCGAGGCTGCATGTCTTTTCAAAAAAATCTGCGCGCTCTTTAGTGTCGCAAAGGAATTCTGCCCTAAGTCGGCTTACTCCGTACTGTTTTTTTAGCCGCTGTCTTCTTGATTCCGGCAGTTCAAATTCTGTGTCCGTAAAATTCTGTTCGGCAATTTCCAGGTTGATTGTCTGTGGTGGATTCAGATGTTCAAAGCGGATTCTGTTTATCTGACGTTCCTGGAAAGTTTCTGTGCAGGATTTTGCCTCGTTCCAGATGCGGCTTTCGCTCGGAATTTTTTCACCGGCGGTAATCATGTTTTCCTGTCGTGTAAGCTCATGGTTTACGGCTTTGCGTGCAAAGTTGAATGAGTTCAGGTTGCGCAGCTTTACGTAATAGTCCGGATGATCCGGATATTTGGAAAGCGCTACATAGGCATTGCATCGTATTGAACCGTCCCGGAAAGAATCGTTTGCAATGTTCATGTACTGGGTAAGCCTGCGCAGCTCTTCCAGAAAAATATGAACTTCTTCCCCTAGTTCAAAGCTTGGCTGGGTACGTATGCGTATGCTCGGGTTGCCTGCGCAGGAATAATCCATCCTTGTCGTTCCGTTTGCATGTGTAAGGCGTCCGAGGTCTTCTTCAATCCTTACTTCTTCGATTAAAATCGTCTTCTGGTGACTGTGGAACAGAAGGTTCAGCTTTCCGCCTTCGGCAATCTTTACGGAATATCCGGTCAGGTCTTTTCCGCTTTCCTGTTTTGAAACAAGATTTGTAATGTGTTCAACGTCAGAAATCGAAAGACGCTTGCATTCCAAGGCTTTTGCTAGAAGATAAACCTGCTGCAGTACCTTTTCATTAATGCAGATTTTATGAGTCTTTTCATTTGTATAAAAAACCGTATCAACTGCCGGCAACTGAATTCTTACTTCTACATAGACGAATGACTGGTACATTTTTCCCTCTGCTTCCTTCTTTATTAAGACAGATTCTGTAAAACTTTAAGTTTCTTCATATAAAAATATATAAAATCTCGGAAAATTATACCGTTTTATGAAAATTTGTGATATACTTAGAAAAAATCTTGCCCCTACAGGCAGGATTCTAGGAGTTTTTGTGAACAAACATGATTTTCCAAAAATCCATTTTTATGATCAGGATTTTGTAGATATTTATAACAAGACGTGGACAATGCTCTCGGATTACTGGATCAATCCAAAGACTGGCGAAAAAACGTCTGATGGTTATTTTATGTATCCTGTCGGAGAGAAATTAGTTATTGATCAGTTTGAGTCCATCCTCTCTTCTTTTTTCCTGGTGTATTCAAACCGCAATTACGATGCAAACCTAAACATTGATTATTTTTACAAGCAGCAGGAAGAAAACGGCGCAATCCGCTGGCGTTACGATGCAAAGACAAATGAACCTATGCTTTCTCCAGATAATCCGGAAGGTGTGGGGCTTCCTTTGTTTGCATGGGCAGAATTCAATCTTTATCACAAGTCTGCAAACAAAAAACGCATAAAGGAAATCATGCCTGTCCTTCAGAAATACATTGCATGGATTGACGCAACATTCAAACAGGAAAACGGTCTTTATGCTGCACCAGCAACTGCAAGTACAATGTTCAACGCGCCGCGCGAAAAGGCTTATTATCCTATTGATTTTAATGCGTGTATGGCTATTAACTGTGCTCACATGTCTGCATTGGGAGATATCCTTAATGACAAGGAATTGAGTTTCCAGTATCGCCGCAATTATTTCTCTTTAAAGACACGCATCAACTCCATGATGTGGGATAACGAAACAGGTTTCTACCACGATTTGGACAAGGACGGCAATAAACTTCCTGAAAAAACTGTTGCCGGCTTTTGGGCTCTTCTTGCGGAAATTCCAAGTGCCGACAAATCCGATGCGCTTATTGCTCACCTTACTAATCCGGAAACATTCGGTTCGGATCATCCGTTCCCGTCACTTTCGGCAGATAGCCCGCTGTTTAGCAATGAAGGTGCAGGTTTCAGAGGAAGCGTTTTCCCTATGTTCAACTTTATGATCATCAAGGGACTTGAAAAATATCAGCGCTACGAACTTGCCCGCGAATGTTCAATCCGTCACCTGTACTTTGTTCTTGAAGGTCTTATGCCAACAGACGAAAAGCAGAAAGGTGATGTATTTGAAGCATACAAACCGCAGAGTGCACAGAAAGCTGTCCTTGAAGGGGATGACAGTTTCCCAAGGGCACATTTCCTTGCTTCAACAGGCCTTTCGACAATCGCTCTTATGATAGAGAATGTAATCGGTCTTTCTATAAGCCTTCCTCGTAAGACTGTAGACTGGATTATTCCTAACCTTGAAATAATGGGAATCGAAAATCTTTCCCTTAAGAGAAACCTTATTACTATTCTGAGCAATAAGAGTCCTCGAGGATGGGAAATTCAGATGGAAAGCGAAAAACTTTATTACTTTACAATCAATATCATTGATCAGAAAAAGAAGACACTTCCTATTCCTAGCGGAAAGTGTTCTATGCTTATTGATAAATTGTAATATTTTAAAATTAAGGAGATGAGTATGGCTACTCCAGAAGCAGTTATTGAAATTGGTTCTACAGGTGTTCGCCTGCTTGTCGCCGAATTCGATTCTGAAAGAAAAAGAAACGTTCTTGACCGTGCAGAAATGCCGATTTCTCTAGGGCGGGATGTGTTTACGCAGGGATTTATAAGCCGCGAAACACAGTCTCAGTGCCTTCATATTCTCCAGCGCTACAAGGAACAGCTTGGCGGCTGGGGAATTGTGCCTTCTCAGACAAATATAATTGCTACATCCGCATTCCGCGAAGCTACAAATAAAGATCCTGTAATGGATAAAATTTTTTCTGCAACTGGCTTTCGGGTTCGCGTTATAGACGGAATTGAAGAAAACCGCCTTATGTATCTTGCGGTTTCAGAATGTCTTCAGGACGAAGCGCCTACATTAAGGGCAGAAAATGCCATGATTCTTGAAGTAAACGGCGGCTCAACAGAGCTTATGCTTATGAAAAAGGGTAAAATGGCAGGTGCACACAGCCTTCATCTTGGAACGGTAAGGCTTGCGCCAAAAATGAGGGGGCAGACTAGCAGTCTGGAAGATATTCAGCGATACGTAGAAGAGTATACAATCAACGCAAAGGGGCTTTTTGAAAGTGAACTGAACATTGCCGAAACCAGTCAGTTTATTGCGGTTGGTGCGGATGCAACGCTTGCGGCAATTAACGCCGGAATGCCTATTTCTACATGGCTGTGGTCAATTGAACGTGAAAATTTTGACCGCTTTGTTGATGAAATCCAGCAGTATTCCGTAGATGAATGTGTTGCCCGTTTTAAAATTTCCTACAACGATGCGCAGACGCTTCCAGTAAGCCTTATGATTTACAAGATGTTTTTGCATCATACAAACGTAAAGACAATCATCGTTCCGGAAACAAACATTCGCGATGGTCTTATCATAAGCAAGACAAAAATTCCTAGCGAAGAACTTAAAAATGAATTCAACGAGCAGATTATTGCAAGTTCTGCAAACCTGCTTAAAAAATATCATGGTGACGAATCTCATGCCGAACACGTAAGGCAGAATGCGCTTAAAATATATCAGTGTCTTGAACAGGAAATGTCGCTGGATTCGCGTTCGCGCCTGCTTCTGGAAGTTGCTTCAATCCTTCACGATATCGGCAACTTCATCAACATGAGTAACCACCATCTGCACAGTGAATACATAATCCGCCATTCAGAAATTTTTGGTCTGACCAGAACGGAAAATATTATTATTGCAACAATTGCACGCTACCACCGCGGAAAACAGCAGCCGCAGGACAGCGAGCAGTTCCAGATTCTTGCGCGAAGCGAGCGAATGCAGATTCTGAAGCTTACTGCGATTCTGCGCATTGCGGATGCCCTGGACAGAAGCCACGGTCAGACTTTAGGCGAAGTAGAAATAAAGCTGAAAAATGACAATCTTGTCATAAATTCAAAGGGAATTAAAAATCTGGCACTTGAGCGCATTGCCCTGGAAGAAAAAGGGGAATTATTCGAGTCCGTATTTGGCTATAAAATCATTCTTTTGTAGTTTTTCTAAAGGGGGTTGTTCAAATGGAATCAAGGTTTTTTAACAGAGAACTTTCATGGATAGAATTTAACGGACGAGTTCTTCATCAGGCTTTGCGAAAAGAACTGCCGCTTTTGGAACGTCTGCAGTTTCTTTCCATAATTACTTCCAATTTTGATGAATTTTTTCAGGTTCGCGTTGCGTCCGTAAAAAGAATGCAGTTTTCTGACCCGGATAAGGCTGATGTTTCAGGGCTTAAGCCAAAAATGGTTTTAAAGCAGATTTCTGCTCGCAGCCACCAGATAATCAGGACTCAGCATGACTGCTTAAAAAATGACGTTCTGCCTGCAATGGCAAAAAAAGGCATCTGCTATGTAAAACCGGAAGATTTTTCTGCCGCACAGAGCGATTTTGCCCTTAATTTCTTTTTGAATGAAGTTCTTCCGCTCCTTACTCCGCTCAGGACGGACACGGAAGTTTTTCCTCATATCGGAAACCTTACAGAAAACGTTGCCTTTCTGCTTAAGCCAATTTCGGGAATCAGAAATGCAAACGAAATTCTTAAGGGAAGCGATGACCTTCCGCGCATTTCTTTTGTGCAGATTCCTTCTGGAATTCCGCAGATTGTCTGGCTTCCTAGTGAAAATGGAAGAAAGCAGTTTGCGCTTACTGAAGAAATAATTGAACAGTACGGAACTCATCTTTTTCCTGGTTTTGCAGTTGAAGAAACTCTTCTCTTTAAGATTGCCCGCGACGCAGATTTTGCCGTTGATGAAGATTCTGGCCGCAACTTTGTAGACGCAATGGAAGAAGTTCTTGTTCAGCGCCAGAGTTCGTTCCCTGTAATGATGGCCTGCAATCAAACAAGCGAAACAATTACAAAATTCCTTATGGAAAAAATGGAACTCTGCGAAGACGATGTTTACCGCATTGACGGAATATTGAATCCTGGTGCCCTTATGGAACTGCGTGACATTGATGACGGCACAATGAGCTTCCCAGAGTGGCAGAATTTCTATTCCGTAAATCTTCCGAGAGATGAATATTATTGGGATACATTAAAGCAGCATGATGTGCTTCTTCATGTTCCGTATGAATCTTATGATCCTGTTGTAAAGTTCATAAGCGATGCAGCTGACGATCCTAAAGTTCTTGCAATAAAAATGACTTTGTACAGAACCGGTAAGGATTCTCCTATTGTTGCAGCTCTTGAACGTGCTGCCAGAAACGGCAAGCAGGTTGTTGTTCTTGTTGAATTAAAGGCGCGTTTTGATGAAGAAAGAAACATTGCATGGGCGAACCAACTTGAAAACGCCGGAGTTACTGTAATCTACGGGCTTGTAAACCTTAAGGTTCACGCAAAAATTATTATGGTAATGCGCCGTGAAAGCGAAACAATCCGCCGCTATGCGCATCTTGCAACCGGAAATTACAATCCAAGAACGGCGAAAATCTATTCGGACCTTTCGCTGTTTACTTCAAACAATGAAATAGTAAACGACGCAACTTTGTTCTTTAACCTTGTAACGGGTTATTCAACGCTTCAGTCAATGAAGCAGCTTGGCATGGCGCCGGTAACGCTTAAATCAAAAATCCTTTCTATGATTCAGAGGGAGATAGAACGAAGCGATCCTGAACATCCGGGATTGATAATGGCAAAGATGAATGCGCTTACCCACGAAGAAGTTATTGAAGCTTTGTACAAGGCAAGTCAGGCCGGCGTAAAAGTTTTGCTGAACGTACGCGGTGTCTGCATGCTTGTTCCGGGTGTAAAAGGTTTGAGCGAAAACATAAAGGTCGTTTCTATTGTTGACCGCTACCTTGAACATTCTCGCATATTCTATTTTCAGAATGGCGGCGATGACGAAATTTATCTTTCCAGCGCAGACTGGATGCCTAGAAACCTTGATCGCCGTATAGAACTTATGTTCCCGATTCTTGACGAAAAGGTTTTTGAAGAAGTTAAGGAAATTCTTGACGTTTATTTTGAAGACAATGAAAATGCGCTCGCACTTTCTGAAAACGGAACCTGGTCAGAAATTCCAGTTAAGAATGATGAACAGCTTCTGCGCGCTCAGGAAGTTCTTTACAAAAAATACAAGCGTCGCTCGGAATCTTCGGTAAAGACGCCTAAAATTGAATTTGAGGTTCGCAGAAAAGACTAGTTAGTCATAATTTTAAATTTAGGAAATTAATAAAAAAATAACGGGAAGGAGAGAAACGTATTTCAAAAACACTCATTTGTGCTGACGCGTTAGCGGCAAAGTGTATAGTTCCAAGGCACAAATGCGTGTAGCACGCTAGCGTGCGGTTTTGAAATATGTTCCTCGACTGGTAGTTATTTTTTTGTTTTAGTTTTTTAAATTTAGATTTTTCTGCTTTCTGTCAGATGCTTTTTTTCGGAGGTTTTTATGATAACTGTAGAAACAAAAGTCCGGCTGCCGTTTTTGTGGGGACGCGCTGTCTTTAAAAAAAGCTACTGGAATCAGATTAACCTTATTGTAGGTCCAAACGGTTCCGGAAAAACTCTTCTGGCAGAAGAAATTTGCCGTCAGTTTGAAGAAAAAGGATATAAAGTTGATTTTTTGCGCTCTGAACGCCTTAATCAGGAAGAAATTCTTTCAAAATTAAAGGAAGATTTTGCAATTCGCGAAAAAATAGAGGAAGTTCTTTCCAATATGTTCGGAAAAACTATCCGCTTTGAAGAAGGTGCGGACGGCAGGTTTGTTCCGATTGTCGTAAACAAGGCGTGGGGAGTTGAATATAACCTTAAGGAAGGCGAATGTCACGGGCTTAAAGAAATTCTTACGCTTCTAGTAGCCCTTTATGGGTTTGGAAACAGTGTCCTTATTCTGGATGAGCCGGAACTTCATCTTCACCCGCAGTTTCAGTCGTTTTTTATGAACGAAATCCGCAAGGCAGTTTCGCAGAACCCGGAACGAATTATCTTTCTTATTACTCATTCGCCGTATTTTATAGACCTTAGATTTGCTGAAGATTTAGTGGGTGTTGTTGTATGCCATGTAAACAGGGTGCCTACAAGCATTGAGCAAATGAGCGAAAAAGATGAAATATTGCTTAGGCGTTTTTTGCCGCGCTTTAACACTTATCACAAGCAGTTCTTTTTTAGTGATAATCAGATTTTTGTGGAAGGATATACCGATCAGCAGATGTTTACAAATCTTTTGGGATGCGTAGACAATCATTATGGAACTGCCGGTACTGGAGTAATCGATGTTGGTGGAAAAGACGAGCTGGGCGTTTTCTTTAAGGTCTGTTCGCTTCTAGGAACTGACGGACGCATTATAACCGACCTTGATTCTCTTTTTGCCGGAAAATTGAGGGATGTTGTTTGCGAAGATGAACGTCCTGCGGCATGGTTGGAAAAACAGTATGAAAAGCAGTCTCCGTTTTACCGTCAGCTTTTTACTAAGCGCGAACTGGAAAGTCCGGTGACTCTGGAAAAACTTATTTACAGGCTGGAATCCTATCTTATTACAATTGGCCGATCTGTCTGCGAAATTGACTTTTCAATCAGCCCGGAAATTGATACTTTTGTAGAAAAACTGAAGGCTCTTTACACAAAATACGAAAAACCAGAAGGACTTGATACTTTTAAGGCTGTGGTTCTTATGGGAGTCCTTAAACTTGAAAAAAGGCTAATGGATATTTTGCCGATTCCGCTTGCAAGTACGGTTCCGCTTATAATCAACGCAACCTGGCTTATTCTGGCAGCAATAGAAACTGCGCGGGTTTATATTTTGCCGATGGGCTGCATAGAGCATTACTACATTCACAGCGATGTTCAGTACATGCCGATCAGCGGCAAAGACCGTCTTTTCCACAATGAATACGAAGTAATGGTAAATGAAGAGCAGGCAGATTTAAGAAAGGATTATGAACCATTAATCGAAATTCTTAAAAGAGCCTGTTCGAAATAGAGGGTTGCTGTTTAACTCGGAACGTGAATAACTTCTCTTGGTTTTGAGCCGTTTGCGGGACCTACGATTCCGCGGGCTTCCATTTCCTCTACAAGGCGGGCGGCGCGGTTATAGCCTATTTTAAGGCGGCGCTGAATGTAAGAGGCGCTTGCTTTTCCTGCCTGAATTACAATGTCCAAAGCCTGTTCGTAGAGCGGATCGTCGCCGTCACTAAAGAGGTTTGGAGAAGCTTCTTCGTCTTCTTCGTCTTCAATAAAGATTTCGTCGTCAATGTATTCCGGTTCGCCAAGAGTCTTAACGTAATTAACTACGTTTTCAACATCATTGTCGCTCTCAAAAGTTCCCTGAATGCGCACCGGATAAGGATCAACTGCGCTTGCGTAGAGCATGTCTCCCTTGCCTAGAAGTTTTTCTGCACCGACAGAATCAATGATGATATTGGAATCAGTTCGGCTTGAAACCATGAATGCGATTCGGCTAGGAATATTTGCTTTAATCAAACCTGTAATTACGTTTACAGACGGACGCTGTGTTGCAAGAACAAGGTGAATTCCGACTGCTCGGCTCATTGCTGTAAGGCGGGCAACAATTGATTCAAGGTCGCGTCCGCTTGTTGCCATAAGGTCTGCAAATTCATCGATGATGACAACGATGTAAGGCAGTTTTTCTGTAGCGACGTGGCGTTCTTCAATTCTTTTGTTGTAGTTAGAAATGTCGCGTACGCCCATGCCGTCGAGAAGTGCATAGCGGCGTTCCATTTCGCAAAGACAGTACTGGAGTGCCTGAAGCGCTTTCTTCGGTTCTGTAATAACAGGAGTCAGAAGGTGAGGAATGTCGTTGTAGAGCTTAAGTTCAACAACTTTTGGATCTACAAGAATCATCTTTACTTCTCTTGGAGAGCGTTTGTAAAGGATTGAAAGAATGAGCGAGTTAACGCAGACAGATTTACCGGCACCAGTTGCACCCGCAATCAAAAGATGCGGTGTTTTTGCAATGTCGATTATCTGTGATTTACCTAAAATGTCTTTTCCGAGAATTACAGGAACTGCCATTTTCTTGAATTCAGGAAGATCCTGCTCAATCATTTCGCGGAAAGATACGATTGAACGCTTTTTGTTAGGAATTTCAATTCCGACGGCAGCTTTTCCTGGGATTGGCGCTACGATTCGCACGCTTGAAGCGGCAAGGCTGAGCGCAATGTTATCCTGAAGCGATACGATTTTGCTGAGTTTAACGCCAGGAGCAGGTGCAAGTTCGAACATTGTAACTACAGGGCCTTTTTTAATGCCGATTACTTCTGCTTCAATTCCAAACTGATTGAGAGTGTCCTTAAGCTTTACTGCATCATTTTTTGTCTGATCGTCAATGATCCAGTACTGGTCATCTTCGTACTGTTCAAGAAGATCTGTAGGAACAATGTACGGCTTTTTAGGTTTTGCCCTGTTGCCGAGTGGTTTTGGTTCAGTGGCAACTGTTGTGCGTGCCGGCGGTTCGGCTGTCTCTATGCCGGACATTGTGCCTGCGCTTTCAGAATCAGCCAGGCCGCCATCGTCTGAATCTGCGGATTCCGGTGCAGAAGGATTCATTGCGGCATCGTATTCCGGCTGGGCAAAGCGGGAAGGCTTTTTGCCGGATTCAATCTGCTCGCGGGCGTCTTCTTCCATGTCCGCAAAGATGTCTGAAGCGATGTTGAAGGTGGAGCTAGTGCGGCCAAAATCATCTTCGTCAGAATCGCTGAATTCGGATTCTTCTGAAGCGGCTTCTGTTTCGTCAGAAGTTTCAGAATCTTCTTCTGCGCTTTCTGATTCTGCAAAATGTCCCTCAAAATCATCGTCATCTTCCTGAGCATCTACCATGTCGTCAAGTAATGAACGTTTCTGTTCTATTGCATCGTCTGTATCCGGTTCTTCTTCATTCATGTCGATGTCAAAGAAATCCGGGTCGAGAGTGTTTTCAGTTTTTTTTTGAGTTTTTGAGTTTATGAATTCAGCGTCAGAATATGGATTTTCTGAATTGTCAAAATATCCGTCTGAGTCATAGCTTTCGCTGCTTTCTGAAGTTTCTGTTTGGTCAAATCCAAAGTCTGTGTAAGGATCTGATTCTTTCTGGCCGTCTGAATTTTTTGGGATTTCCGGTACATCGTAAAGTTCATCGCGGCTTTCTGAAGATTCTTCTGTTTCGTAAGAATTTTCTGAATCTGACTCATCTGCGTTGTTGAGTTCTGTAAAGTCGCTTCCGTCATATTCAGATGTTTCTTCGCTTTCTGCAGCATATGAATCTTCTTCTTTTTCCGGTTCTTCTGCAAATGCTGAAGTTTCTCTGTCAGGTTCCGATTCGTCGCCGGCTTCATCGCCTAAAAGAGAAAGTTCCTCTGATTTTGTTATTCCGGCTTGAGAAATTATTTCGTCTGTAGAAGGCCATTCAATCTGCTCTTCTTCTGGAAGTTCAAGGTTTTCTTCAGCTGATTCTGCAATTAATTCAGAAGGCTGAGTTTCATCTGCCTTTGTTTCAATGAGTTCTTCGTTAATTCTGTTAAGGGCATCGTATTCTTCTTTTGAAAGAAGCGGTTCTTGGGCAGGTACTTCATCTGTTTCTTCGCTTGAAACTGTGTTTTCTGCCTGAACGCTGACAGTCTCTTCGGCTTTTGTTGAATCTGCTTCTGCAACTTCAACAGTCGGTTCATCAAAAATATGATCAAATGGTCCAGGAACAGCTGGTTCTGTCTGTTCAGTTGTATTCGAAGTTTTTGTCATTGCATTCTGAATAAGTACAGCTGGTTCAGCCGGTGCAGTTTCTTCTGCAACAGTTTCGTTGTTTTCTTTAGTGCTGCCGGAATCTTCTGTAAAGAAATCGTCGTCATCGCGGTCAGAATGATTTCCGCTGTGGAAAAGCCTATCGTTTACGCGGTCGGCAATAAGTCCGGCCGTAAGGATTTCTATAGCAACAAGGAAAGCACCGATTGAAACAGTAAGTGCAACCTTAATGCTAGTAAAATCGTCCGGGTATTCAAGCATTGCACGGCAGATTTTTTCTATAATAACGGAAGTAAAGAACGGAACGACTGCAGTAAGAAGCCTCATTGATTTTCTTGCAGTCCAGCGTGAAGCAAAGCATGAAATTCCTGCAATAAAAAGGAATACAGGAATCAAAATGCTTGAAAATCCGTATACAGAGAAAAGAATTTCTCCAATGTTATATGCTGTTGTATATAGAGAAGAACTGCTTCCTGGCCCGTAAGCGCCAAAATCCATTGGGAGTAAAGCCAGCGCAATCGAAAAGAATGCAGCTCCCAGCAGTAAGATAGATCCAGTTACAATGTTCGGTTTATTCGATAGTCTCATAGTTCATTTATCGGAATATTAAAAAAACTTTTTAGAAAAAATTTCAAAAGCCGAAAATATAGGCGTGCGGTAAAATCCTGTTTTTGCGCAGGAGCCGGATTTTTTGGAGGAGCTTGTGAAGAAAATCTTTTCTGTTTTTTTTAGTTTTTTGACTTTTCTGGCGGCAGTTTATGCAGATGAAGTGCAGTTCCGCTATAACGGCACTAGAAACTATTCTTTAGTAGAGCGCACTGATTTAAGACGATATGAAAATAACCGCTACACAGGGCTTTTAAACCGCGAGGTAAGGTCTTTTATTTCAAATGACGGTGAACTTTATGAGGGAAGCTTTTATGTTTCTCAGGATACGGTAAGGGCTTCTGCAATTGTAGGCGACATGATTCATGATTCAATTCCTTCCCGATTTAAAATTTCTTCAGACGGAATCCTTACGATGATAGAAGATCACGGTTATCCTTCGTTCAGGAGTTTTCCGGCTTTTACTGCAAACAAAATCCGCCATGGTGATTCGTGGCAGGCTCAGGCAGTGCGCGCAGTGGATCCGCTTAATAAAGGAATTGTTACAAAAATCCCGATGTACGTTCAGTATACGTATACTGGTGATGAAACTGTCCGCGGCGAAGAAGTTTATGTCGTAAGTGCAAGATGGGCTACTCGTTATGGTGCGAATCTTTACATGGATTTTGGCGGCGACCGCGACTTGAAGCAGGCAATGGGAAAGCACGAGGCCACCATGTATATAAGCAAGGAAACTGGTAATGCCATTGTTGTTCGCGATTCGGTTGATGAAACTTTTGTTTATACAGATGGAAAAAACGTTTCGTTCAGGGGAACGATTTCGCTGTTTACGGAATATCCTCCGGCAGTAGACAGAAGCAGAATAATCCGTGCGCTTCAGAGGGTTGCGGCAATTTCGGATGAAGAAGCTGAATCGCTGGCTAAAAAAGTTACTGTTGAGAGTGAGCCTTTTAAAGGCGGTGCTGTTGTTGCCGAAGCCCGCCAGCCGGGAAACAGTAAAAATGGGGCACAAGATTCTGGCAGATTTGAAAAGAGCGGTTATAATGGAAAGCGCAGGGACAGTGCAGAAATTGCTTCCGGCCTGAACAGCGGAAACACAGGGGCTGGCGAGAACGGTCAGAAAGCGGCTGAAAAACCGATTAAGGTCGAAAATACGCCGGCCGGAATCAGGCTTACGGTGCAGAATCTTCAGTTTAAGCCGGACAGTGCAGAACTTCTGCCGGGCGAAAAATTTCGTCTTGACCAGATTGCATCGGTTTTGCGGGAGACACCGCAGTCGCAGTTTCTGGTAGAAGGACACACTGCCGCCACTGGAAACGAACGCGGCGAAATGACACTTTCTGCACAGCGTGCTCATGCAATAGCAAAAGAACTTGCCGCACGCGGCATTCCTGCAGAAAAATTTATCTGCAAGGGAAGCGGCTCCCATAAACCGGTTGCCGACAACAGCAGCCCGGAAGGTAAGGCTGCAAATCGCCGAGTAGAGATTACAATCCTGGAATAGTGGAGGAAACATGAACGTACACATTATTGAAATGCCTCTGGATTTTGGCGCAAGCCGTCACGGTTCCGACATGGGACCAAGTGCAATCCGACTTGCGGGAATTCGCCAGCGAATAGAAGGGCTTGGTCATACAGTTTCAAAATATGACTGTCCCATTCAGATAGATTCAGCTGCGTATGAGAAAACCGGTAATCCAAAGGCAAAATACCTTGAACCGATTGTTGAGGCAACCTCAGCATTAGCAGAAGAAGTTTGTGACGCAGCGGGGTGCGGGGCGTTTCCTTTGGTTTTAGGGGGAGACCATTCGGTTGCGTTGGGAAGTCTTGCCGGGATGGGCGCATTTGCAAAAAAGAATAAGAAAAAGCTGGGCGTGCTTTATGTAGATGCCCACGGCGATTTTAATACACCGGAAACAACTCCGACCGGCAACATCCACGGAGAATGCCTTGCTGCAAGCTGCGGATACGGACTGCCTGAACTTACAAATCTTTATTATGAAGGAACAAAGGTTGATCCTAAAAATGTGTGTTTTGTAGGCTGCCGCGATTTGGATCCTGGCGAAAAAGAAGTAATGAGGCAGGCCGGCGTAACAGTATTCACAATGAGCGACATAGACCGCTACGGCTTTTCCGCAATACTCAAGAAGGTTATAGTTTTCTTTAAAAGCCGTGTTGATATTGTTCACGTAAGTTTTGACATGGACGTTCTGGATCCTATGTTTGCGCCAGGAACCGGTATTCCTTTGCCGGCGGGACTTAGCAACCGCGAAGCCCTTCTGCTTATGGAAGAAATGGCAGAAACCAAAATGGTAAGGTCTGCGGAAATCGTAGAAGTAAATCCTGTGCTGGATATACGCAATCAGACTGCAATTCTTGCCGTGGAGCTTGCCGCGCGTCTTTTAGGGGACAAGATTTACTAGGCGGAATAGCGAATTAATTGTTCTGAAATGTAAAAAATAGCTCCCAGTCGAAAAACTGTTTTCAAAACCGCACGCTAGCGTGCTACACGCTGTTTATGGCATAGGAACTATAAACTCTGCCGCTAACGCGGCATCCATAAACAGAGTGTTTTTGAAAGCAGTTTTCCTCCTTCGCGCTATTTTTTAATTGATTCCCCGAAATTCACCATTCTGTCTCGCTGCCTATACCCCAAAAATTTCGTTCCGGTGCTGTATGCCCAGTGCGTGCACGGCTTCATGCAGTGAACTAAAACTGCTTCTACCCATAAAAGCCTTAAGATCAATAGAAAAACGGTTCATTGAAAAATGCTGGAATACAAGCAGCTTGTCCAGAATGCCCAGCCTTGTGCAGCGTTCTTTTAATTCATCGCGATAAACAGAAAAAAGTCCCTTTGCTTTTAAGTCGTTGTAACCTACTAACCAGATCTCTGCGCCAAGAATAGCCGCTATTTCAGCGGTTTTTTCTGCCATCCAAAGTTGAGTTTCTTCCAGAAGCTTTTCTGTGGCAAACCCGCCGGCTTTTTTAATATATTTAAGCTGGGCCGTTTTTGCAGAATGAACAGGCGTTTTATTCAGTATTATCGCATTGCGGCGGAAGTCTATACCCAGTTCAGGATTCTTTCTGAAAAATCCTTCGCCGATCTTCCCGGCCTGGCCGACAAGATATTTTCTATTTTTCAACAGCTGTTCGTTTTTGCCAGGATTGTCTCCAATTACAATAATCTTTATTTCATCATTTTGTGTAATGGAATCCAGCGCAGTGTTGTACACTACCGGCGTTTCGATATTGTACGACGGAGTTTTTGCCGCATCAGCTGCTTCTTTCTGAAGTTCGGCAAGGTTCGAAACCGCCCCGCTCCATACAGAAATCATATTTTTAAAATCATTTCTGAATGCATCAAATGCAAGAAACTGTTTTTCTGTCATTTCATAAGTCCTTTCCAATCTGTGGAGTGCAGGATGTCGCTTACGGCTGCCCTGATTCTTCTTGCATTTTGAGTTCCGTATGCTTCGCTTCTGCGTATAAATCCAATGTCATAATATCCCATTATGTTTCCGGCCGGATGAATTGTAAACGTATTCTGGTAACGGCCGCTTTCCAGAACAATCTGTGGAACAAGCCCTATTCCCAAGCCAAGCTGTGCAAGCGCAAGGATGGCTTCGTTACCTTCTGTTTCTGCGGCAATTACCGGTTTTACGTTGCGGCTTTTTGTCCATTCGTCAAAGCGGCGGCGGGCAAGTCCTGTTTTTGGCAGAATCAAAGGAACCGAAGAAATTATGTCCTGCGGCGAACCAGTCACATCAAAATCTGAATCATTTTTTGCGGCAAAAATAAGAGGACTTCGTTTAAGGCTGATTGTTTCCATGTAGGAAAGTCCGTCTTCTGGAATTGCGGCAACGGCAAGGCTTGCACGTCCTTCCCTTACAGCCGGAATTGCTCCAGCCGGATCGCCGGTTTCTATGGCAAGCTGAATTCCCGGATATTTTTCTGAGAGTTTTTTGATAAAAAGTGGTAAAATAACATAACAGGCAGTTACAGATGCATAAACGTGCAGGGTGCCGGAAATCTTGTTTCTGTCGCCTTCAAAGGAAGCCTGCATGTCTGAATGACGTTCCAATGTTTCCTTTGCAAATTCTGCAAACAACCTGCCGTTCGGCGTAAGCTCAACTTTTCTGTTGGAACGGTCAAGAAGTTCAGTTCCGTTTTCTTCTTCCAAACGGGAGATAATGCGGCTGAGCGCAGAAGGACTTATATTGATTTCTTCTGCCGTTTTTGCAAAGTGAAGGGTTCTGCTTAATGTTACAAAGGCTTTTAATTCGTAAAGATTCATCGCTTTTCTGCCGATATACTAACATATAGAAAGACTTTTTGACAAATCTGGAGGATTTGGAAATGAAAAAAATTGTTGGATTTCTGCTTGTTTTTTTAGCTGGAGTTGCAGCATTCGCATATGACGTTACAGCTGATTATCAGATTAAGGGAAAGGCAAAGACTGTAACAAGAATTGATTATGAAATTTCTTCAAAATTCGGTGAATATTTCCGCACACCAAGTTCAAAAATTATCTACAGATATGATGAAAAAGGAAATCAGATTGAATCAGCAGCGTACAGCGCAAAAGACGTTTTACTGAATAAAATCCAGAATATCTATGATGAAAAAGGACTTCTTGTAGAACAGCTTGGATATGATTCAGAATCAGTCCTTTCATGGAAAGCCGTGTTCTCATACAAAAATGGAAAGAAAACAGATGTTTCAGAATTCGGCGCAGACGGTTCAATTCGCAATAAAGTAATTTACGGTTATAGTGGTGCAAACCTTTCTGAAGAAAGCGTTTATAATTCAGACGGCGTCCTTGTAGGCAAATTGATTTACAAGTATGACGGCGACAGACTTGTCCGCGAATATGAATATTTTGCAGATGGAAGTCTTGATACAGAAAAACAGTATTCATATACAGCATCTGGAAAAAAGGATACAATTGTAACAATTAAGGCAGACGGCGAAATTTCTAAAAAAGAAGTTTTCCGCTATGGCGAAAAGGATGTTCTTTCTGAAATTACAACATACGGCGAAGATAATAAAATCGAAAGCAGGATGATTATTAAATTCGACGAAAAAGGTAATTTCAAAAAGATGACTAACTACACAGTTGCAAATAAATTTGGTACAACTGTAAATGAAATGTCAGCAATGACAGAAGTTTCTTACGAATACTAAGCGTAATTCATAAGCGAGGTTCACATGAAGACTATCGGCATCAGACAGGCAGACGGATCTTTCTATCCGATTCTTGAAGAAGATACTCCTGGAAAGAAGACTCTTGGTTTAACAACCGCAAAAGATAATCAGACTCGTGTAATAGTAGATATGTACCGTTCTGAAAACGGAACAATGGAAGACGCAGAATATGTAGATTCCCTTCAGATAGACAATCTTGTTGCTCATGCAAAGGGAAGTTCTGAAATCAAGCTTAATATTGGTCTTGATGCTGACGGTAAGCTTTCTGCTGAACTTATTGATCCGGAAACAGGACTTACAAGCTCTGCCGATGTTACTTTGGTGAACAGAACTCTTGAAGAACGCCTTGCAGATACAGGTTCAGATTTTTCTCTTTCTGATGAAAAGATTGAAGGTGCTGACCAGACAGAAGAAGCAGAGGATGAAGATGCAGGAAGTAACGCAGGAGCTTTTGCTGCTGGTGCCGCAGCTGGAGCAGTTGCAGGCGGGCTTCTTGCCGCTGCTATGAAAAAAGGTTCTTCAGATTCAGAAGATGCAGAAAACGCAGGATCAACTGATGCCGCAGAATCAGAAGAAACAGTTGCTGGCGACGCAGATTCATTTACAGCAGAAACTGCTGAAACATCAGATGATAGCTTTGATCTTCCAGACTTTGACACAGACGTTTCAAGCGATGTAACATCGGAAATAGAAAGCGCATCGGAATCATCTTCGGAAACTGTAACGGAAGAAAGCAGTTCCGACTCTCTTGATACATTCGATCTTCCGGACTTTGATTCAGACTTGGCAGACACAACTGCAGAAAGTGCAGAAACTTCTGAAAGTTCAGATGCATTTGACACCACGGAACCAGCAGAATCAGAAGAAACAGTTGCTGGCGACGCAGATTCGTTTGCATCAGAAACAGCAGAAGCATCAGACGACAGTTTTGACCTTCCAGATTTTGACACAGACGTTTCAAGCGACGTAACATTGGAATCAGAAAGCGTTCCTGAATCATCTTCAGAAACTGTAACAGAAGAAAGTGGCTCGGATTCATTTGATTCGTTTGATCTTCCAGATTTTGATACAGAAGTTTCCAGCGATGCAAAGACAGAAACCGAAACAGAAGAAGCTCCAGCTCCTGATGTCAGCGACACAAGTTTTGATCTTCCGGATTTTGGAACGGATCCAGCAGATACAGTTTCTGCCGCAGATTTGAATTCAGATGACTTGTTCTCTGACAGTTCATTTCTGGACGACATTGATACTTCAGACAATTCTGCTCCTGCACCGGATTCAACACTGGAAATGATGAAGCAGTCCAGTGCACTTAAATTTGATAATCTTTATGACAAGGAAACAATGGAAGGCGATTCTTCCGTTGAATCTGAAGAAGAGGAAGTTGTGAAAAAGACAAAAGTACCTGTAATTATCTGTATAATCTGTGCAATAATCTGTATTATAGCAACTCTGCTTATACTTTTTGTTGTTCCGTCAAAATACAATCTGCTAAATAAGAATTCTTCTGCAGAAAAAACAGCCGCTGTTCAGCCTGTTGTAGAGGAACCGGAGCCAGAGCCGGAACCAGAACCGGAGCCTGAAATTGTAGAAGCAAAAGAAGAGGAAATCATCGTAGTAGAAGAACCAGAAAAGGTAATTCCAGAGCCTCCAAAAGAACCTGAGGTAAAACCTGCCGACATCACTTACAGGATTAAGTGGGGCGACACACTCTGGGATATTGCGGATGCATACTACAAGAATCCTTGGAATTATAAAAAGATTGCGCGTTACAACGGAATCAAAAATCCTGATTACATTATTTCTGGAACTTACATAAAGATTCCTGCAAAATAAAAAAAGAATTAACAGCCGATTGCGGATTGTTCCAAAATCGGCTATTTTGTTATATACATACTATGATTTGCAAAAAGTACATCGGAGTTCTTCTTGGAGTTTTAGTTTTATTCTCGGGTTGCGGTCAGAAAGGATATGAATATTTTGCAGCGTTACGCTGTCAGTCTGACGGAAATGCAGAAGAGGCAAGAAGATTATTTTTACGGGCAGTTAATACAGGTTCTCCTTATATTTCACGTCTTGCATCAGAGGAATTGATAAATCTTGGAAACGTGCGGGAACGCATAGAAGCTTGCGACCGTCTTATTTCAAAATTTCCGGACGAAAAATCAAAACTGCTTGCGGCGGGGCAGTATTTTTCTGCTTCGGAATACTCAAGACTTATTCAGTGCACAAACGATATAGACTATGCAGAATGTTCAAACAAGCTTGCATATCTGCGTCTTGAAGCAATGCGTAAAAAAGGTGATTCAAGATTCTTTAAGGAATTTTACACATGGTTTACGGTCAGGAAAATTTCCGATCTGCACTACCAGCTTTACTGTGACGTTTCAAAAGCGGATTCTCTTCCGAATATTCCTGAATTCCAGCCTGTAACAGATTTTAGGGCAGATGTATTCAAAAGAAATTATGCCGGTGCCTTTGAAACTTTTTCTTCATCAAAAGACATGCTTCCCCTTTTGCCGCAGATTGTTTCTGACATGGGAAAAGTCTGCCTTTACGGAAGCGATTCCTACTATAAAAATGCACTTTCCTTTGATGCTTTTGCAAAAAAGCTTTCCGGCCGCGATTCGGAATTTTATGCACAGTTTTATGCTGCTCGTCTTTATGAAAAAGCTGGAGAATATTATTCGTATGCCGCAAACCGCTATCAGGCTGCCATGAAGTGCGCTAAAACTGACAGCCAGTATGACAACGCACTCTGGTATCTTATGAATCTAGAATTAAAGCGTTCTACAGCAAGAGGCATTCAGTGTGTGCGTAAATACTGTTCAACCTGGCATGACCCGGACTATTTTGAAGATTTTTTTGACACGCTGACTCCGCTCATGCTTTCAGAAGGGCGCTGGAATGATTTTTACGCGCTCTACAAGGATTTGGACGGCTATGCAACTGATGAAGTTGTTGCAAAATTTGCGTATATTTACGGCCGGCTCCTTCAGGAAAAACTTGCCGTCCCAGTACTGTCAGACACTCACGGCAGCGATTCTTCTGCCGCCTTTACACGTGCGCTTTTAAGCGGCTCAGAGGCTTATTATAAGGTAATGGCAATCAGCAGGCTGGGGCTTGGCGGCGAACATGCGGAAGAAATCCTTTGTACCGCCCGTTCAGAAACAGTTCAAGTTGTTGATCCCGAGGCAGAAGAAATTCTTGCAGGCTATGCGGCCTTTGGGCTTCCAGAAAAAATTTATCCTATGTATCGCCGGCTTCATGAAGAAAAGCGGGAAATAAGTTTTGACACAGGGCTTCGTCTTGCTCAGTTCTTAAATGAATGCGGCCACAATAAAAATGAATTTTATCCGCAGAGCCTAAGGCTTATGGCTTCCATACTTTCGCTGTATCCGTATAAGCTGAACCGTGAAGCGTTAAAAATTCTGTATCCGCGCAATTATTCAGAAACCGTAACGGAATTCTGCACAAAATATTCTATTCCGAAACCAGTTATGTACGCACTTATCAGGAGCGAAAGTTATTTTGATTCCGGGGCAAAAAGTTCTGCCGGTGCGGTGGGGCTTTGTCAGCTTATGGAATCAACTGCCGCCGACATTGCGCACAGGCTTAAATACGGCTCCTATAATCTGACTGCTCCAAAAGATAATATCGAATTCGGCTGCTGGTATGTAGCAAATCTTTTCGGGCGCCTTGAAAATCACTGGCTGAATACATTTTTTTCCTATAATTCTGGAATAAATGTAGTCCGCCGCTGGCGTAAAAGCGCAATCATAGAATTTGACAACATGAAATTCATGCCGGACGATCTTTTTCTGGAAACCATTCCATATTCAGAAACACGTCAGTACGGCCGCAAGCTTATTGGAGCCGCAGCACTGTATTCCTGGCTTTATTATGATAAAGAACTCTGCGAAAGCATAAACGTTCTAGTAAAATAATTCAGAATATTGTAGACTCAGAGCGGAGTTTTTACTTACCTTTATATGGGGGAAATTATGGCTGATTTGGATCTTGTTGATAGAGTAAAGGAAGCAATAGATATGTTCAGACCTCAGCTTCAGGCTGATGGTGGAGATATGGAATTCGTTTCAATTGATGAGCAGATGCGCGTTCATCTTATCTTGCAGGGAGCATGCGGAAGCTGTCCTATGGCAACAATGACGTTGAAGATGGGCGTAGAACAATATATTAAGGATGCAGTTCCGGAAATTACAGAAGTAGTTCAGGATAATCCAAACGCAGATATGGGATACTATGGAGACGGCATGGATGCCGGTTTCTAATAAAAGGAATTAATATGAAAATTACAAAAGACGCAATGGTTTCCATTCATTATACTCTTCATGACGCAGAGGGAAATGAACTTGATTCATCTTCTGGAAAAAGTCCTTTGCAGTATGTGCATGGAAACGGAATGCTTATTCCCGGACTGGAAGCCATGCTTGAAGGTAAAGAACCTGGTGTAAAATTTAAGGCAGTAATTGAACCGGCAGAAGCTTACGGTGAATATAATGACAGGCTTGTTGTAGAAGTGCCACGCGAGCAGTTTGAAGAAGGTGCTCCAATTGAAGTTGGAATGCAGTTTCAGGCTGGAACACCAGACGGTCAGGCTGTTATTGTCCGCGTAATCGAAGTTACAGACAAGATGGTAAAGGTAGATGGAAACCACGAACTTGCCGGAAAGCAGCTTACATTTGATGTAGAAGTTGTAGATGTACGCGAAGCTACAGAGGAAGAACTTGCTTCTATGGGTGGTTGCGGAGGATGCGGTGGAAACTGTGGCGGCGGCTGCGGTGGCTGTGGCGGAGACGAAGGTGAAAGCTGCGGCTGTGGCGGTGGTTGCGGCGGCTGCGGAAACTAATCCAAGTCGATTTGTTGTATAAAATAAATAAAGCAAAAATGCCGGGCACAGGTCAAATCAGACTTCTGCACCGGCATTTTTTTATCTATTAAATAATAATTTATAACCAAAATTAAACTGACTATAATCCAAGGGCACTTTTCAATGTCTTGAAATTGTCCTCTTTTGAAGCGTCCTTTATAGGAACTATTACATCTGCAATTGTCTTGTAAATTTCTGTCCGTTCTACATAGAAGTCATGGAAAATTTCGCGAACTTTTTCTTCGTTTTTTGGCTTAAGTTTGCTTATGTATGCCGGAAGTCCTTTCCATGTGCCGTCGCTGAACTGTGTTGCTTTTTTTAGGATTCGGTTGCACGCCGTTTCTTCAGAAACCTGAATAAAAACAAATGTTCCCAGAGGTCTCAGGTAGTTCAGTGCAGGAGCGTTGTCGCAGATTCCTCCGCCTGTAGAAATAACTATCTGCTGGTCCTTGTAATCCTGTGCAATTTTACCGCAGCATGCTTCTTCGGCAGCCATAAAAGAGACGGGTCCTTTTTCTATGTAATATTCCCGGGCTGTACGGCCGGTGTTTTTCTCGATTAAATCATCAATGTCAAAAAGCGGACAGTTAAGGTGATCTGCCAGAAAGCGACTCTGAGTTGATTTTCCGGAATGTTTTATTCCTAAAATGATATAAGTTTTATTGCTCATGCATTTAGTATAACTATCTGAATTGCAAAAGTCCACGACCTGCGTTATTCTTATTTTATGAATATTTATACAGCATTAGGATTGTGTTTTCTTCCTTCGATAGTTTGTTTTGCATGCTTTTCCACGGTTTTTAAGGTAAAAGTTCCGGCTCTTCTTTTTGCAGCTTTGTTTGGATTAATTGCCGTTCTGCCGATAACGTTTTTTCAGTTTTATTTTTCAATGTTTTTTAAGGTTCATGAAGCAGTTTCAAGTCGCGGTCAACTTTTTCATCTGTTCTTAAAGGCTCTGCTTTTTAACGGACTTATAGAAGAAATGTTCAAGATGATTTTTATTGTACTTCTTCCTACAAAGAAAATGAGACTCAAGAAGTTTTTCCTTACAGTGCTGTTTTTTGGACTTGTAATAGGAAGTTTTGAATCTGCGGTTTATATGCTGAACTATATTCAGTCGGCATCTGGAAAAGGGGCAGTACTTTTATATGATGTAATTTATAAGCGTTTTATTACTTCAGACATAATTCACATGAGCTGTGCGGGTATGTGCGGTCTGTTTATCTGGAGCATCCGCAAAAGACAGATAGATATTTTTGCAGTGATTTTTGCAGTTCTCATTCACGGTGTATTTGATTTTTTTGTAACTGCCGGAGGAACTTCTTATTGGCTCAGTTTTGTTGCCGTTCTTTTTGCATTAATCGAATGCCGTGTACGCTACGTAAAGCAGACTAATGAAGATGAATCTGTTGCTGCCGAAAACGAAACGATTATTGTGTTCCAGCAAAATGAAGATTCGGGCGAAAAGCGAAAGAAAATGGATCCAAGTATTGTCGGAATATCTCCTACAAAGCCAAAGGATTTTGACGGAGAATCAAAGGTAGAAAAAAAGTCAAAGAAAAATCATGATACAGATAAAACTCAGGAAGCGCAGCTAGTGCGTAAATCAAAGAAAAAATAATCGCTTCAGCTGTTTATAAAAAATGTGGCATAATTAAAAAGCCTTGAAATGTAATTTACATTTCAAGGTTTTTTTTGTAAGAATGACTCTAATTAGACAGAATTAGAAGCGTCCGCCAATAACGAAGTCGTCATTGTCAGGGTAAGCTACGATTGTCTGTTTGTAAGAAATCTGTGGTTCTGAGTATGCATAAAGTTCCTGCAAAGTAACTTTGCTATCTCCATTTGCATCTGCAAGAAGGTCTCCAGATACTTTAGCGAGACCGTCCCAACCAAGACCGAGTGACCAGTATTTAGAAGCAAAACCGATACTGTTTGTCCATGTCCATGAAAGTTCTGTCATTTTAGAAGAGCAGAGTACGTGGAAGCGTTCTGCAGCAAGTTCTGCACGGCGTGAATCAGATTCAACAGCCTTGAAGTTAGAAATGAAGTTTTCTGCGAAAGAATCTTCAGCAAGGCTTCTTCCGATGATGTTTCCGGCGTGGCAGCTTTCGATAATGAATACAACTTCACCGCGAACGTATTTGTCGAGCAATGTTCTTACGTCTGAACCGTAGAGGTATCCGTCTGTAGGAAGAGCGATACAACCGTCTGAACCACCATGAGCGTTGATGAAAATGTAGCTTACATCATCATCGTCTGTATTTTCAAAGAAAGACTGGATTTTGCTTGAAATTTCTTTCTTTGTAAGGTCTGTATTCATTTCAACAGCTTCGAATGTTTTTCCATCGATTTTCTGTTCTTTGAATGCATTTGTCATTGCATTGATTGTTCCCATGCAAACTGCACGGTTATCAATGTTGCTGAGTGAAAGAGCGCGACGTGTTACGATTCCGTCACCATTTTCGTCGTGTCCGTCATATTCGTAAACGTTATTGTCACCGTTATCCCATGTAAGACCCTTGAATTCTGCCTTTACAGTTTCTCCAAGATCCCAGTCTGCTACGTAAACAGCGTAGTATGGGCTGAAGCTGATTGAAGCTGTCCAGTGGTCAGAAACGTATGTTCCACGAATAGCTTCTGTCGGGTAGTTGCTACCTACGAAGTAAACAGCCTTACCGTAACCAACATCTGCATACCAGAATGGATTTGGGTTTGAACCGCCGCCAGGAATTGTTGCTTCATATTCAAAACCGTCGAATGTGCATTCTACAACGTTGCCAAGATCATAAGCACCAGTAAGAGCTTTCCATTCAAATGCCTTTTCTGTTTCTACATTAAGGTACCAGCCCTTTGATTCTGAATAAGAACCGCGGTATGCTTTTCCCCAGTTTCCGTCAAATGTTCCTGCAAAGTAAACAGCAGAACCATATCCAGGGTTCAGGTCTGAATAAATTGTTGCTCTGCCAGAAGCTACAACATCGTCAGCAAGCTGTTCAGCTTTTACTGCAGAATTGTTCGCAGCGGCAACTTCAGCAATGTCAGAATAATCTGAATCGTTGCTGCAAGAGAAGATTGTGAAGGCAAGGCTTCCAATCAACGCGATTTTTAATAACGTTTTTTTCATTTTCTACTCCTTTTTTTTTATAAAAATAGTTATTAAATAGATTTTGACGCCCCTCATAATTTCGGGTCATCAAGAAAACTATAGTTAAAATTATTTAACATTTAAATGAGAATGTTAAAATATTCCACAAGATATAAAAATATTACTATAGAAAAAAAATATCCCCGCAATTTTTACAAAAACGAATTATTTTTCACTTGACAAACATATTCTATATATTGTAATATCCTTTCAATACGACGCGGGGTAGAGCAGTTGGCAGCTCGTCGGGCTCATAACCCGGAGGCCGCAGGTTCGAGTCCTGCCCCCGCTATAATTCTAATTCTTTGTGTTACATAGAATTAGGTCACTTCTGACCTATCACTGAATGGGCTCAGCGTGGAACTACTTACTAAATGTTAGAAGAACTTGTTAGAAAGTTCTCCGGCATTAATCTAAGGTGGTTTACATGGCTGAGCCTTTTTATTTATTCACTCGACGCCGTGGCGGAAACTTTTATGTACAGTTTAGGATGGATGACGGTACTATAACCGCTCCTAAAAGTACAGGAACTCCAAACAAAAAAGAAGCACAGCTTACTGCTATGCGCTGGCTCTCTTCCGGTGAAATACCCGACAGAGTAAATTCTAAAGACAAATCCAACAAAACAAAGTCTCTTGATTTGCTTGAATGGATGAACTATCTGAAAACCTATGAGTTTGAACATGATGATGTTCAGAAGATAGTTGATATTCTGGTAAAGAGAAAATTGCTTGTTTCAGGAATTGTAACTGCATCAAAAGAAAGTAGACCTGTTGTTCCTTACCTGATGGAATTCTGGAACTATGATGTTTCACCATATCGAAAGGAACGAGCTACACTTGGAAAAGAACTGTCTTACACATATTTTGAAACAGCTCTTGGAAGAATCAAAAAGTATTGGGCTCCACGTCTAGAAGGCAGATATATCGGTGATATTACTCCTGATGATATTGCAGCAATTTATACTGATCCTGCTATTGAAGGTCTTGCAAGCAAAACCGTAAAAGATATCGTAAATATCATGGTTATTGCCATGCAATGGGCACACAGAAAACATCTGACAAAGGTTTCAGACTTTGATGATATTCCAAAAGTTACTGTAAAACCAAGCAACAAAAAAGACATTCTTCGTCCTGCTATGGTCACAAAAGTCTTTGAGGCTCCATGGGAAAATGACATGAACCGACTTGCAAATCTTCTTGCAATGTACACAGGAATGAGAGCAAGTGAGGTCCAGGCACTTCGTGTTTGTGATATTTTCGATAAGTATATCTGGGTATCACATGCCTGGGATGATAAACTTGGATTGAAATGTCCTAAGAACGGAGAAGAACGTCCGGTTCCTATTTCCGCAGATTTAAGACAAGCATTACTAACGATGGCTTCTTTTAATCCTAGAGCTGCAAAGGATAAAGAGAATACCTTTGTCTTTTATGGAATAACAGGCGAAAAACCTGTTTCTCAACGAGGTTTCAACAAATACTTGCATAGAGCTCTGGAATATATTGGATACCCAGAACCTAATAAAATCGGCTTCCATTGCTGGCGTCACGGCTTCTGTACAGAAACGCGAACCGTAATTCATGATGACAGAATAATCCGTGAAGTATCAGGACATAAGTCTCAGCAGATGTTCGAACATTATTCAGACCATCTTGAGATGAAAGAAACAATCGAAATAATGGGAAACGCTGCAGAACAGTTATTTGGAGACATTGTTTCTAAAACTCTTCGTACACCAGTTTTGGAGGCAAGCTAAGATAATTTTGTTCAGTAGTGCATATTTGACTGGATTTTACTTGAATATATTCTGGTACATTGTTATATTAAAAGTGTACTAAATATATACCCCTCGCCTGCCCGGGTTAAGGAGGTATAACGCATATATAATTTTTTTGAATGCCTGCCCTAAATGGTTTCAAAAAATTTAATGCGAAAAATTTTTTGATTTCCTTATTTTTGCACCGGTCATTAATTTGGCCAATGTTTTACTTGAAGTGCTTTTCGCAGAGCACGAGGAAATTAAATGAAAAATAATAACGTGTTGGAAATCGTAGAATTTCCAAACGAAACCCTTTTGACCAGAACTCAGGTCAAGGAAATCCTTAAA
>Ga0310695_10000693_pt1 | contig 83972 bp, 61 predicted proteins | sample RumenRJG_04DNA_FD_203882 | JGI IMG/M metagenome (GOLD analysis project Ga0310695, IMG submission 203882) | Bovine rumen microbial communities from Lethbridge, Alberta, Canada - RJG_04 (v2) (version 2) | ecosystem: Host-associated > Mammals > Digestive system > Stomach > Rumen | place: Canada...
GATAAAACATGGTGCCGTCGTTTGCCTTGATTCTCGCAACAGAATATTCTCCGTTCCTCAGGCAAAGCGAATAGGTGATGGTGTCTGTACCATGACTATGAGACTCAAAGTGATAACTCTCTTCCGAGATTGCCATTAATGAGTCGAGGTTGTGCCGGATGGAGCCAAATATTTTATCAAAGACCTCTTTGCGGTTTCTTTCGTTGACTGCTTCTATCTCTTCTGGTGTGAAATTATTAAAAGAAGTTGTAACGCCTTCGCAGTCGGTTGAACAAAGGAATTCCTTTCCGACTATGCCGTTGTGGACGTATAACAGTTGGCCGTCGCCATGATTTACCTTCATTTTGCTATCTTGGCGGTTTGATATGATCTTTTCGATGTCTTCCCAAATTTTGTCCATGGGTGTCCTATCCTGTGCAGAAATAGTTACTGACAGACAGACTGATAATATTATTATTCCTATTCTCTTCATGATTTATAAATCGTTTAATTGATTATTATTTGATAGTTATCCGTTCATTGAAACTCGCTGAATGACGCGATTGCCTCTTTCACGAAGTGCTTTTGCCTGTTCTTCAAATTGCATTCGCGGGTCTTCGTATGGAACGATGTCGGAATCCTCCACTTTTGTAAGTTCTCTTATGCCGTTATCAGGCGCAGAAACATCTATTGCCATTTCATTAGGAACGCTCTTGCTGCTTCGTTTCTTGCGGTGGTGGTAGGGGCTCTCTATCGTAGCCCGTGGTTCTTCCACCTTCGGTTCCACTATTTTCGGCGGGTCGGAGTGTGGTTTTGTCATCTTCACCTTTGCCACCTGCTTCGTCTGAGGCTGGGTAGAAACATCATCTCTCGGTGGGCCGATGAAGACGATGAGCAAGGCCGCAACACAAGCGGCAGCCAACCAAGGCCATAGCCTGATGATGCGGGGCTTTTGTTTGCGCGCTGCTGTCATCTGGTCGAAGAGTGCCTCGTCAATGGTTAGCTCGCCAAGCATTCCGGCAATAATCTTCCAGTCTTCGGGAGCATCTTCACGAGAGACTTCCAGAGCCAGCAGCCTCTCCTCCTCGGCTGTCGTCTCGCCGTTGAGGTATTTCTGAATCAATAATTCGGTGTCGTTACGTGTCATGTTCTTAACTTTTTAATTTCTTCAAACACTTTCTTTCTCGCTGCAGAAACGATGCTTTTGACTGAAGGCTTTGCAATATTGGTCTGCTTTGCTATATCATCAAGCTCAAGACCTTCTACCTGTCTCATTTCAAACAGTCGTCGCTCACTCGGTTTCAGATGTTGCACCGCTTTTTTCACGGCTTCATGCAGTTCCTTCGCTTCCAAAACCTCATGAGGCGATGCGTCAATATCCTTGTCTGGTGGGGAAATCTCCTTGATGAACTTGCCCGATACAATGGGGCTGGATTTCCTTTTCCTAACCATATCCATGCAGCAATGTTTGGCCACCCTAATGGCAAGACCATCATGCTGTGCGCCAGACTCCATTCTGTCAATGAACCTAAATAGAGCCACCAGTCCCTCCTGCGCGACATCCTCGGCATCATCGTCATTACCGAAGAAACTGCGGCCAACCGAAAGCATCAACTCACGGAGCGCAGGGGCAATATGTTCAAACTCATCTTGTGTCATCTGCTATATAAGCGAAAGTCAGAACGAAAAGTTAAGTAGAAAAAACAGGTTTTTTGTTTATTTGTTCTCTTCCATATTCTACATCATTTTAAACACTATACATCCAATCGGGTTGGGTTTTGAACATGCAAATATACAATTTTTTTTGTTCTGAACGTCTGCAGCGATGGTTTTTTTATCTCACACTTTACCAACTCACAGAAATGATTGTCCTCACTCGTTCGTCGTTTCCGATATTATTAAAACATAAAGTGGTTACGATTTGAAACCGGTGTTGAATTTTTGTAAACTTTTAAGAATAAAAAGTTGACGTTCTATAAGGCGTCATTTTTTTGCCATTTTTTCAACCCGTAAATTTTAGCCTTTTGCTAATTGTTACTGCTTGAAATATTGTCTATACCGCTATTTTACGACATAAACTCCCATTCTATGCCGCAAAACAATTACAATCCACAACTTGCACTCCAATTTGGCATCTTATAGCAACAGGTGAGGGTTGTGGGACTATGGGAATGCATACTTATGCATATTCAAAATAAGCTATTTAGAAAGTATGGCACTTTAAGGGAGAGAATGACGCAAACGCTCCCAGCGTTTGACGTTTTCTCTCTCGGTGTTTGGTATGCCTGAATATTTATGCAGAATAAGGGATTCTCAGTTCCCTGCATAGAAACAAGTTATTCCCATACTGGGAATAAAAAGTTCCCACGTTGGGAATAATTGAAAATCAAGACGAATCTGCGAAAATATGCCAACATCTAACCCAATATCTCTGAAATGCCCTGACATAAAGGCTTTGGCGTGGGTTAGATGTTTCTTAAACATATCCCGTACATCTAACCTACATTTAACCCATGTTTCACCTGAATAACAAAATGAACAGGATATGTACGGGATATGTGGGTTAGATGATGGTTAGATGTTTGAGCATCATCTAACCTGTCTTAAACCCTTTGTACATCGATGTTTCAAGAGATTAGGATTAGATGTTGTTCAAATTCCGCCCGACAAAATTAAAGAAAAACAATATTTTTCTTTGTTTTGTCCTCACTTATCCGTACTTTGGCTTCGCCGAAGATACTTTCGTTCGAAAATGAAAAGAAAAGTATACTTTCCTTTTGCATTTTGCTCACTTATCCGTACTTTGGCTTCGCCGAAGATACTCACGCTCGACAATAAAAATAAATTCATATTTATTTTGTTTTGTCCTCGCTTAATCGTATCTTTGCAGTCAAAAGGAATGCGCATGGAGAAGGAAGGAAAGAAGAAACTACGGTTCGCCATCTTCGGTAATGTGTATCAGGCGAAGAAGTCGGCCAGCATCCAGAAAATACTCTCGTATCTCTCAGAGCGGGAGGCAGATGTGTTTATGGAGCGGGAGTTCTACGACTTCGTCACGAAGGGGCAGCACCTGGAGGTGCAGGTGACGAGGGTGTTCGAGGGGAATGACTTCGAAGCCGACTTCGTGATCTCCATGGGAGGTGACGGTACGCTACTGAAGTCGGCTCATTTCGTAGGAAACAAGGGTATTCCCATCATGGGTGTGAACATGGGGCGCCTGGGATTCCTCGCGGATGTGAGTCCGCAGGAGATAGAGAGTGCCATTGACGCGCTCTATCGTGGGGAGTACGACTTGGAGGACCATGCGGTGATTCAGGCGGAGCTGGAGGGACAGCAGCTACAGACCTGTCCGCGGGCGCTGAACGATATTGCGGTGCTGAAACGTGACAATGCCTCGATGATCTCTATCCGCACATGTATCAACGGTGAGTATCTGGTTACTTATCAGGCTGACGGCTTGATCGTGAGTACACCCACGGGTAGCACGGCCTATTCGCTCTCGAACGGCGGACCGATCATTGTGCCGCAGGCAGGAATCCTTTGTCTGACACCCGTCGCCCCGCATAGTCTGAACATCCGTCCTATCGTGGTGAAGGACGACAGTGAGATCACCATCACCGTGGAGAGTCGTTCGCATAACTTCCTGATTGCCATCGACGGCAGGTCGGAGCGTTGTGAGGAGGGCACACGACTCACCATCCGTAAGGCGCCGTACGGCATTCATATCGTGAAACGGCGCGGACAGAAGTATTTCTCCACCCTGAGGGAGAAGATGATGTGGGGGATGGATCAAAGGTAGGAGTATTCCTCCTTCCTCGAAAACAAAAGTAATCATAAAGTTCAAAGTTCAAAGTTCAAAGTTGAGTATAAGGGAGTATTTTAGCAGGAAGGAAAGCAAGTACAGCGCGAAGGTTATTATGAAATGGCTGTGGCGCGCTTGGCGGGGCAATCAGCTGCAGGCTGTGCTGAATGCCTCGTTAGGACTGCTGAGTGTGGTGGTGAGTCTGGCTCAGGTATGGGCTATTCAGCACGCCATCGACGTGGCCTCTCATACGGCTGAAGGCTCCCTCTATTGGGCTGTGGCCTATATGGGTCTGCTGATACTGGCTAATTTCGCCATCAGCATCAGTAGTATCTGGGTGCGGAACATCTTGGGAATACGCGCACAGAACCGTATGCAGCAACGAATGCTCGACAGGATTCTGCGCTCTGAATGGCGCGGGAAGGAACGCATGCACAGCGGTGATGTGATTAACCGACTGGAAGGTGATGTGGGTAATGTGGTGAGCTTCCTCACGGAGACCTTACCGGGTGCCCTCTCTACCTTGGCCATGTTCATAGGCGCGTTCGTCTATCTGTTCTCCATGGACAAGTGGCTGGCAGTCATCATCATCGTGATGTTACCGCTGTTCCTGGCAGTGAGTAAGATTTATGTGAACCAGATGCGGCACTTTACCCGTCAGGTGCGCGACAGCGACTCGAAGGTGCAGAGCGTATTACAGGAGACGGTGCAGAACCGAATGCTCATCAAGACGCTGGAGAGTGATACGATGATGGTTGACCGTTTGGAGAACACGCAGAGTGAGCTGCGGCAGAACGTGGTGAAACGCACGATGTTCTCGGTGTTCAGTAACCTGATTCTGAACTTCGGCTTCGCCTTGGGTTACCTGGTTGCCTTCCTGTGGTCGGCCCTGCGCATGTCGGCCGGTACGCTTACCTTTGGTGGAATGACCGCCTTCCTGCAGCTGGTGAACAGGATTCAGGGACCGGCACGTGGACTGACCAAGCTGGTGCCTGCTTTCGTGAGCGTGTTCACGGCCGCAGAGCGTTTGATGGAGCTGGAGGAGGATCCCATGGAGGAGCAGGGAGAGCCCATAGAGCTGGAAGGACCGTGTGGGGTGCAGCTGGAAGCGGTTTCGTATGAGTATGAACCCACCGACGGGAAGGTGATTGACAACCTGTCGTTCGATTTCTACCCGGGTAGCTGTACGGCCATCTTGGGCGAGACGGGAGCAGGTAAGACCACCCTTGTACGATTGATTCTGGCCTTGCTGCGCCCACAAAGTGGAGAGGTTTCCATCTATAATGAGAAGATGAAGAAAACCCTCTCTCCCCGCATGCGTTGTAACTTTGTTTATGTACCACAGGGAAACACCTTGATGAGCGGTACCATACGTGAGAACCTGCGTTTAGGAAAGCTGAACGCCACGGATGAGGAGATGAAGGAGGTGCTGATGCAGGCTTGTGCAGGCTTCGTGTTTGATCTGCCCAAGGGCTTGGACACCTCGTGCGCCGAGTCGGGCGGCGGCTTGAGTGAAGGTCAGGCGCAGCGCATTGCCATTGCCCGTGCCTTGTTGCGCAACCGTGGCATCATGCTGTTCGATGAGGCTACCAGCGCCCTTGATCCCGACACGGAACGGCAGCTGCTGCAGAATATCCTGCAGAAGCGCGACAAGACCATCATCTTCATCACCCACCGTCCGGCAGTGGTTGATTATTGTGATCAGACCTTAAAGATTGAGAAACTGGCTTAATCTGTTTTCCCTTCCGAATACAGCACCTGCACCAATGTCTGTCCTACGGCTTGGAGCGTGTTCTTGTCGATATGCTCCATATCGTCGTTAATGGTGTGCCAGGTAGGACCGAACCCGCTTTGCTGACAGTCGGGATAGAAGGGAATGATATCAATGGTTGGGATACGTGCCTGCGTATTGATGGGCGTATGGTCGTCGGTGATATACTCCCCGCTGCTGTCGGGGAAATAGCTGCCGAAGCCCACCACCTTGGCGGCTGCCCACACCTTATTTAATATAGGCTGCGCATATTGCTTGGAGAAACGCTCCTGATAGAACTGCGCCCCCTGGCCACCCACCATGTCGAGGAGGATTCCGTAGCGTGGTCTGTAGTCAGCTACATGCGGGTTACTGGCCCAATAGGCTGCTCCCAATGCCCACACATCGCCTGTGGTGTTATACGTATTGGTGTCCCATTGCGGCGTACCCCAGTCTTCTGCATCAAAGCAGATGAAGTCAACCCCCACCTTCAGCGAGTCGGCCGCCTGTATCAGCCGCGCCAGCTCCAGCATCACGGCCACACCGCTGGCTCCGTCGTTCGCAGCCATCACGGGTGTCTTCCAGTTCCTCTCGTCCGGATCATTGTCAGCCCACGGCCGACTGTCCCAATGGGCACAGAGCATCACCCTCGTGGTGTTGTCGGGCTGTGTGGAAGCAATGATGTTCGTACTGTTCAGTGCCGTTCCGTCATAGCCCTGCAGAACGGTCTTCTGGGTGACGGTCTGACAGCCGAATTGCTGGAACTGCTTGATGATCCACGCCTCACACTGGTCGTGCGCAGCACTGTTCATCGTTCTCGGACCGAAGTCGCATTGTGCCTGACAATAGCTGAAAGCACTGTCGGCATTGAAGGCAGGACCAGCCGGAGAACTCAGCACCAGCACATCCTGATGGGTTTTGCTGCTCTTACAAGCCACGAGCAGGAGTAGAAGTAAAGGAAGGAATCGTTTCAGGTTCTTGATGATCATCATCGTGTATTCGTTTTTTGTTTATCTGTCCATGCGCTGCACCTGGGCCATTACCCGTAGCCAGTTGCCGCCCCAGATCTTCTCAATATCACGTTCACTGTATTTGCGCCTTAGCAGGTGAAGGGTGAAGTTAATGGCCTCGCTGCTGTTGGCCATACCCACCACACCGCCGTCGCCGTCGAAATCCGTACCCAAGCCCACATGGTCTATGCCCATGACGGCAATGGCATGCTCCAGATGAGCAATCGCATCAAGGATGGTTGCCTCGCCCTCTTTCCGCAGGAAGCCGTGGTAGAGGGTGGTATGGGCCACACCGCCCTTTGCCGCCAATGCCCGCATCTGGTCGTCGGTGAGGTTACGGGGGTGGTCGCACAGGGTACGACTGCTGCTATGACTGCATACAATGGGTGTGCGACTGATTTCGAGGGCGTCGTAGAAGCTTTTTTCGTTGGCATGACTCAGGTCGACCATCATTCCATTGGCGTTCATGGCCTGAATCACTTTCTCGCCGAAGGCGCTCACACCATTGTGTGTGTTGCACCCCTTGGCCGAGTCGCAGATATCATTATCGCCGTTATGGCAAAGCGTGATATATACCACCCCTCGCTGGGCGAAATGCTTTACGTTGGCCACGTCGTGGTTCAGGGCCAATCCGTTCTCAATGCCGAACATAATGCTCTTGCGCCCCTTCCGCTTGTCTTCGTACAAGTCGCTGGGGGTGCGGGCAATACTGATATACCGACTGTTGTTGCGCACAATCTCCTCGATCTTGTCGAAGATCAGGTCGGCATAGGCCATCGGACTGTTCACGTCGAAGGGTACGATCTGTGAGAACTGCTCACCGATCTTGGGCTGTGGCAGATAAGCCGCCATGATGACAGCATCCTGCCTGCCTTCGGTCATCTTATGCAGGTCGACGAGGATGCGCGGGTCGCGCTGCTCGAAATGAATACCCTGCGGGAAGAACATCGGTGTGTCGCAGTGGGTATCCAAGGTAAGGATTCGGTGGTGCAGTCGTTTGGCCACCTGGAAATTCGTAGCCTGCTTCACCAGCCAGCTGAACAAGGGGAGTCCGCTTTCCAGCCATTCGGGATGCCACTGCACACCTAAGATAGGTTTGAATTCACTGCTCTCGATGGCCTCGATGGTACCGTCGGGAGCCGTAGCCACCACATGGAAGCGCGAACCGGGGTCGGAAACAGCCTGGTGGTGGAAGGAGTTCACATAGATGTTCTGTGTTTTGTACAGTTCGTATAAGATACTGTCCTTATGAAGTGTCACGCTATGGGTGAGCTCGCTGCGGCTCGCATCCTGCGAATGCTTGATGGTAGTGGCGCTGATGTCCTGTGCCACATGACCGTCGAGGGCCATCACGATGGTCTGTATTCCCCGGCAGATACCCAAGATAGGAATCTGACGGTTATACGCCAGTCGGGTGATGAGCATTTCGGGGAGGTCGCGTTCGGCATTGATGCCGTGCAGCTTGGGTGAGGGTTCCTCGCCGCACCACAAGGGATTATAATCTGCACCGCCGCTGAGCAGCAGACCGTCGAGGTGCTCCAGGGTGTTCACCAGCACGTTCTTGTCGGCCACAGGAGGAATAATCACAGGCGTTCCACCTGCCTGGATCACCTGTTTGTAATACCTGTCACGCAGGGAAGCATCCCCATCGGTGAAGTTACTGGTAATACCTATAAGAGGTCGATGGTCGGCCTCGGGGAATGTCGCATAGATCTTACTGAGGTGCGACTGCAGATTAAAGTTCTCCATTTTGTTAATCCAATGCAATGGGTATCTCTCTCTTCACGCTTTGCTCCAGCGAGATGAGCGTCTCGGTGGCCACCACGCCGGGGATGTCCTGCAGCTGGTTGTTGAGCAGGTCCATGAGCTGTTCATTGTCGCGTGCATAGAGTTTGACGAGCATGGTGTACGGACCGGTTGTGAAGTGACATTCCACAATTTCGGGGATGTGCACGAGTCGTTCCACCACTTGCTTATACATACTACCACGTTCAAGGTTAATGCCTACATAGGTACAAGTACTATAGCCCAACGATTTGGGGTTCACATCGAAACCACTACCAGTAATCACGCCCTCGTCGGTGAGACGCTGCACGCGCTGGTGGATGGCTGCACGGGAGACGTTGCATTCTGCTGCCACGTCTTTGAAAGGAATCCTCGCGTTTTTCGAGAGGATGTTCAGGATTTTCTTGTCCAGACTGTCAATCTTGTCCATTTGATTGCCTAATTCTTGTTAAGTAATGAAATCTGTTAGCAAAAATAGGCATTTAAAATGAAATATGCAACATTTTGACATGAAAATTGTGCAAATTCAGTCAAAATGCTGCATATATGTCAGAAAAACAGGTGTGATACTATTTTTCAATGCCCACCAGCTCCACGATAAAGATCAGTGCGCTGTAGGCAGGAATATTACCCGTTTCACGGGCACCGTAAGCCAGCTCCTGCGGGACATAGAGCTCCCACTTGCTGCCTACAGGCATCATGGTGAGCGCCTCGGTCCAACCCTTGATGACATCCGTAGGACGGAACTTATTGGTTTGTTCTGCGCGTTTGTAACTGCTGTCGAACACCGTTCCGTCAATCAGTCGGCCCTCGTATTTCACAATCACCTGATCGTCTTTAGTAGGCACCTTTCCCTTACCCTTTGTCAGGATCTTGTACTGCAGTCCGCTGGGGGTTACCTGCACACCAGCCTTCTTACTGTTCTCGCTCAGGAACTGCTCGCCAGCTTTGCGTACAGCCTCTTTCTTGGCATTGACAACAGCTCCCATGCGGGTGTTGAAGTAAGGTTTGGGATCATGACCAAAGACGGTGGAGTCTTTCTTCAGTGAGGCCATGAAGCCTTTCGTGAACAACTCCTCCTGTATGGTGTAGTCGGAACCCTGCAAATCATTAGAGATAGACGGCAGCATGCGCTCTTTCACCATGGCTGCAATCTGGATACCGGCACTATAGGCTTTCTTCTTGCCGTCAACACCGCTTTTCATGGCCTCCTCAAAGCTACTCAGGAAATCATCGAGGTAGGCTTCATCCATATCGTACTGCTGTTTCAGGAAGGTCATCAAACCATCGGTCATGGATGCTCCCGCAGCATAGCTAAGGGAGTCGGAAGGGGTGGTTAGTGTTACTTTCTGAGCAGATGCTGTATAGAAAGAAGCACTCACCATGACGGTGAGTGCTATAAGGATGATTCTCTTCATGATGGAAAAGATTATTTCTCAATACCCAGCAGCTCAAGCTTGAAGATCAGTGCAGAGAAAGGCTTGATACCTCTCTGAGCACGGTCGCCGTAAGCCTGCTCCTGCGGAATAACGATCTCCCAAACAGAACCAACGGGCATGTTGGTAAGCGCTGTGGTCCAACCGGGAATAACCTGGTTAGCAGCCAGAGTAACAGGCTCGCCACGCTTGTAAGAGCTGTCGAACACATTACCGTCAATGGTCTTACCCTCATAATGTACCTTTACCATAGAGGTGTCGGTGGGGAGAGCACCTGTACCAGCCTTGATTACCTTGTACAGAACACCGCCCTTGAGCTTCTTCACGTCCTTACCCTTGGCATAGTTGGCAACGTACTTCTCGCCTTCAGCCTTGTTCTCACTGAACTGCTTCTCGGTCTGATCCTTCTTGTAGTCAGTCATCAGTTTCTGTGCCAGCTCACCAGCCTGCTCCATAGTCATCAGACCCTTAGTACCTGTTGTACCGCTGATGAAACCAGCCATGAAGTTCTTCTTAGAGATGGTTCTGGTTGAGTCCTCACCGAAGATCTCGAGGTTGATACCCTTGATCATCTGGTTGCCCACCTGCTTACCGATCTCGATACCTGCATAGTAAGCGTTCTTCTTCTTGTCGTCACCAGCATTAGCACCTTCGTTCAGACCTTTGATAAAGTCGTCCATGTAAGCTGTGTCAACACCGAGGCGCTGTACCAGATAGTCCTTCAGACCCTGTGTCTGTGCCATACCCATGGCATAGCTCATACTGTCGAGATCACTCTTCAGGTTAGCCTTGGGAGTGGGATTGCCGCATGATGTGAAAGCGGCGGCTACGATAGCCATAGCGGCTACGATTGTTACTTTTTTCATTGCTTTTCTTATCTATTTAAATTACGATTTTACAATTTTACAATTTCACCATTTTACAATTGAACTAAGTTCAAATCATAAAGTTCAAAGTTCAATGTTCAAAGTTCAAAGAACTTCAATCAGTTCCACGTCGAAGATCAGTGCGGCATACGGAGGAATGCTGTTGCCAGCGCCACTCGGACCGTAAGCCAGGAGGTAGGGGATGAAGAAGCGGGTCTTGCCACCCTCTTTCATCAGCTGCAGACCTTCTGTCCAACCGGCAATCACACCGTCGAGGGGGAATACAGCCGGCTCACCACGTTGCACACTGCTGTCGAACACTGTTCCGTCAATCAGGAAACCTTCGTAGTGGCACTTCACCTTATCGGTGGCCTTCGGACTCTTGCCCGTTCCTTCTTTCAAAACCAGGTACTGCAGACCGCTCTCGCGGGTTACCACACCTTCTTTCTTGGCATTGGCTGCCAGATATTTCTCGCCTTCTTCCTTGGCAATCTTGCCTTTCGCTTCTTTTTCGCGGTTCAGTTTCTCTTCCTGCTGTTGGAAATAGGTCTGTACAATGGTCTGTGCCTCACGGTGTCCTATCTGAGGATCCTTTCCTTCCAGCACGTCCTTGACAGCTGCTGCGAAGTCGTTCACATCGAACTCGTCGATGCCCATCTGCAGCAATTGCTGACCGATGCCGAGACCTAACGAATAACTCAGTTTGTTCATCTTCAATTATAAATATTATTAATAACGTGCAAAGTTACACATTTTCTTGAATTTCATCGCCTTTATTGAAGAAAAATGTGTAATTTTGTGCATTGTTAAGATTCATCAACCCGTTTTTCCGTATTTCGGAGCTTGCGGGAACCTAATAGAAAGGAAAAGGAACATGAAGAAAATTGTTGTGTTGACAGGTGCGGGAATGTCGGTGGAAAGCGGACTGAGCACCTTCCGTGATGCTGACGGTCTTTGGGAGAACTACCCGGTGAGTCGTGTGGCAACGCATGAGGCATGGGAAGACGATCCTGAATATGTGAATAATTTCTATAACATGCTGCGCAAGAAACTGGTGGCTGCCAAGCCCAACGATGGTCATAAACTGGTGGCCAAGCTCGAAGAGCAGTACGAGGTGACGGTCATCACGCAGAATGTGGACAACCTGCATGAGATGGCAGGCTCGACGCATGTAATCCATCTGCACGGAGAACTGATGAAGGTATGCTCCAGCAGGGATGTGGACAACCCCCGCTATCAGAAGACGTTAGGCGGCGACAACCTCGAGGTGAAGCCGGGCGAGAAAGCAGGCGACGGCTCGTTGCTGCGCCCCTTCATCGTGTTCTTCGGCGAAGGTGTGCCTAACATCAGCATTGCCGCCGAGGAGGCTTCCAAGGCCGATATCTTCATCATCATCGGTACCTCGTTGGTGGTCTATCCGGCAGCAGGACTTGTACAATATGTCTCACCCGACGTGCCTGTCTATCTCATTGATCCCAACCCAGTGATGAAGACCGGCTACCGACATATCGAGCATATCCAGAAAGGGGCTTCTGAGGGTATGAAGGAACTGGTTGAACGCTTATTGGAAAAGAAATGATGAATACACCTCAACTGGAGAAAAAGAAGGTGTGGAAGGAGGTGCGCGACTATCTTTTCATCGCTGTAGCCATGCTTTCCTACTGTGTGGGCTGGTCGATATTCCTGTTACCTAACGGTATTCCTGCGGGAGGCGTGGCGGGTGTCTCGTCTATCCTTGAATGGAGTGCTCTGCATATTCCCGCCCAGGTATCCTACTTCGCTATCAATGCCACCTTGTTGATTATCGCCCTGCGCATCCTGGGGTGGAAATTCTGCGTGAAGACGGTCTATGCGGTGATGGTGCTTACTGTGGCGCTTACGCTGACGCGTGAGTTCACGGCGAACCTTCATCTGTTGCACGACCAGCCTTTCATGGCGGCCATTCTGGGTGCTGTGTTCTGCGGAAGTGGTGTAGGACTGGGCTTAGGCGTGAATGGTAGTACGGGTGGTACTGATATCATTGCCGCCATCATCAACAAATACCGCGATATCTCCTTGGGAAGGGTGATCCTGATCTGCGATGTGGTGATTATCTCGTGCAGCTATATCGTGTTGCGCGACTGGGAGAAGGTGATCTATGGTTACGTGGTGCTGTATGTCACGGCCTTCTGTATCGACCAGGTGGTGAACTCCATGCGCCGAAGCGTGCAGTTCTTCATCATCTCCGAGCGGTATGAGGAGATCGGTCATCGCATCAACTTCGACCCGCACCGCGGCTGCACCGTCATCAACGGACAGGGTTTCTATAGCGGACGAGAGGTGAAGATGCTGTTCGTGCTGGCCAAGAAGAGCGAGAGCGCAAAGATCTTCCAGCTCATCGACGAGATTGACCCCAACGCGTTCGTCAGTCAGAGTGCCGTCATCGGCGTCTATGGCGAGGGCTTCGACCGGTTTAAGGTGAGTCATAAACATAGTAAGCCCGCCGCTACGTGATGGCGGACTTTCGAGGAAGGAGGAAGGACGAAGGAGGAAGGAGATATGCTTCAAGGATAGTGAAGCAAGAAGCAGGAGGCAAGAAGCAAGAGATATGAACAATATGCAAGGAAAAAACAACATTCAGCTGCCTGAGAATGCGTTCACAGAGCTGAAAGAAGGAGAACAGTATGAGCCGGTAATGTCGCCCATGAAGCAGTATGCTGAGGTGAACGGCTGGTCGGTAACATGGGGCATTCTGATGGCCGTGCTCTTCTCGGCCGCTGCCGCCTACCTCGGACTGAAGGTGGGACAGGTGTTCGAGGCTGCCATTCCCATTGCCATCATCGCCGTGGGTGTGTCAACAGCGGCACACCGTAAGCAAGGACTGGGCGAGAATGTCATTATCCAGAGCATCGGTGCCTGCTCGGGTTCCGTGGTGGCTGGTGCTATCTTCACCCTGCCCGCCATCTATATCCTGCAGGCGAAATACCCTGAGATGACCGCCTCGTTCATCAATATCTTCCTGAGCTCGCTGCTCGGAGGTATCCTGGGTATCCTGTTCATGATCCCGTTCCGTAAGTATTTCGTGAGCGACATGCATGGTAAGTATCCTTTCCCCGAAGCGACAGCCACCACACAGGTGCTGGTAAGCGGTGAGAAAGGGGGCTCGCAGGCTAAACCGCTGCTCATAGCAGGTATCGTGGGTGGTTTGTACGACTTCTTCGTGGCTACCTTCGGCTGGTGGAACGAGAATGTCACCACGCGCATGATAGGGTGGGGAGCCGATCTGGCCGACCGTGCCAAGCTGGTGCTGAAGGTGAATACAGGTGCTGCCGTGTTAGGTCTGGGGTATATCATCGGACTGAAATATGCGTTTATCATCTGTCTGGGTTCGCTGGCCGTATGGTGGATCATCGTGCCGGGCATGGCCCTTCTGTTCCCTCATGATATTCTCAATACCTGGGATCCCAGTATTTCCACGGCAGTGGGGGATATGACTCCCGAGCAGATCTTCAAGTTCTACGCTAAGTCGATAGGTATTGGCGGTATTGCCATGGCTGGTATCATCGGTATTGTGAAGAGCTGGGGCATCATCAAGAGCGCCGTGAGTCTGGCCACCAAGGAGATGAAGGGCGGCAGTAGCGAGAGTAAGAACCTGCTCAGGACGCAGCGCGATATTGCCTTTAAGATCATCGCCATTGGTTCTGTTGTCACCATCTTCATCACCTTCCTCTTCTTCTGGTTCGGCGTGATGGACAACCTGCTGTTTGCCGTTGTGGGAATCCTGCTCGTGACCGTCATTGCCTTCCTGTTCACCACCGTGGCGGCCAACGCCATTGCCATCGTGGGTAGTAATCCTGTGAGCGGAATGACGCTGATGACCTTGATTCTTGCTTCTGTCGTTATGGTGGCTGTGGGCTTGAAGGGTTCTGGCGGTATGCTGGCTGCCTTGATCATGGGTGGCGTGGTATGTACGGCTTTGTCTGTGGCTGGTTCGTTCATCACCGACCTGAAGATCGGCTATTGGCTCGGAACCACGCCGAAGAAACAGGAGCAGTGGAAGTTCTTAGGCGTACTCGTCAGTGCGGCCACTGTGGGCGGCGTGATGCTTCTGCTGAACAAGACCTACGATTTTGCCAGTGGTGAGCTCGCAGCTCCTCAGGCAAACGCTATGGCGGCCGTTATCGAACCCCTGATGAGTGGTGTGCAGGCCCCGTGGTTGCTCTATGCCATTGGTGCAGCCATTGCCCTTATCCTCACCTTCATCAAGGTTCCTGCCTTACCCTTCGCCTTGGGAATGTTCATCCCCTTGGAACTGAATATCCCGTTGTTGGTAGGTGGAGCTGTGAACTGGTACGTCACCTCGCGCAGCAAGGATGAGAAAGTGAACAAGGAGCGTGGCGAGAAAGGCACTCTCCTTGCCAGCGGCTTTATTGCCGGAGGTGCGCTCATGGGTGTTGTCTCAGCCCTTCTCCGTTTCGTGGGCTTCAACCCCATCAACGAGACGTGGCTGGCTAATCCCCTTTCCGAGCTCTGCTCCCTCATCGCCTACATCCTCCTGATTGTCTATCTGGTACGCGCTACGAAGAAGTAAGTATTACCCCAACCCTCTCTCTTATATATACCCCTCTCCAATGGACGAGGGGTATTTTATTTATATAATAAGGTGTAAGTGTAAACGAAAGTTAAATATTGCGTTTCCACGAAAAAAAGTTGCCGAAATATTTGGAGCGTATTCCTAAAAGCACTACTTTTGCAGTGTACTATTAAAGTAGTACGCCATTACACTCAACAAAACAAGGGGTGAGATGGTAATAAAAAAAGGAATAAGTAATCATTAAAAATATACAGTTATGCAGACAATCATTACAGCAGCTACAATTCTCAGTATGTATCTGAGTGCAGCAGAGAACAGCAACTCATCGTATTATTACAATGCCGACATGGAGAACGGTAAGGTGACAACGATGTATGTTTACGAATCAGACAGCGAGGTGCTCACATCGAAGTTGGCGTATAACTATACTTACGACGAGCAGGACCGTCTGGTGAAGAAAGAGGTGATGCGCTGGAACAGCGTATCGGGTAAATGGGAGAATGACTATAGTCTGGATCTGATCTACAATGAGGATGGTTATGAGTTGTCAAGAAGTGTATGGGACAAGCGTACGCAGGCTTACCTCCCCACCACGGAAAAGGCTGTTTACCAGTATGTGACTGATCAGGTGGTGGCCGTGAACTACTTGCGCCGCAATGATAACCAGGAGCATTTTGAGTGGGTTGACAGCATGTTGGTGATGAATCCTACCGATGGACTGTTGTTAGCAACAAGGTAATAAAGATTGGACAGTTGAAATATTAATCGGAAGCAAGAGGCAAGAAGCAAGAGGCAAGAGAAATGTAATTGAAGCAATTCTCACTCCACATTCCACACTCCTCATTCCACAAAAAATATAAGCCATGATCGAAATTAAGAATATCAGTTATAAGTATGCAGGGGGTAAGACTCCAGTGTTCTCGGATTTCAGTCTGAACCTGCCAGAGAGCAATATCTACGGTCTGCTGGGCAAGAACGGAACGGGTAAGAGTACTTTGCTTTACCTGATCAGCGGACTGCTTCGTCCACAGGGTGGAACCGTGAGCTTCGACGGGATTGAGAGTCGCAAGCGCCGTCCTGAGATGCTGGAAGAGATGTTTATCGTTCCTGAGGAGTTCGACATGCCGGCCATGTCGCTCGACGAATATATCGAGATCAATAAGCCGTTCTACCCGCGATTCAACAGAGAGGTGCTGGAGAACTGTCTGAACGACTTCGAGCTCTCCACTTCGCTTCAGTTAGACGCCCTCTCAATGGGTCAGAAGAAGAAGGTGTATATGAGCTTCGCATTGGCAGCCGGTACAAGACTGCTGTTGATGGACGAGCCCACCAACGGTCTTGACATTCCTTCGAAGGCGCAGTTCCGCAGGGTAGTGGCCAACCACATGACCGATGATCGCACGTTGATTATCAGTACGCACCAGGTGCATGATGTGGAGCAGCTGCTGGATCACATCCTGATTCTCGACCAAGACAAGATGCTCTTGGACGCCAGCGTGGCCGATATCTGCGACAAGTATGTGTTTGAATACCGTCAGCCGGGACAGATGGGCGACGACGTGATCTATGCTGAGCCTTCACTGCAAGGTAATGCCGTGATTGTTCCCCGTAAGGAGGGTGATGAGGAAACGCAGGTGAACCTGGAACTGCTGTTCGACGCAGTGACCACAGGGAAGATCTGTTAAGTGGTAATGATAATAGACTATTGGTTATGAAATGTTTCAATATACAAAGGTTTAAGCAACTGCTGAAGTGGACCTACAGGCACGACAAGCATGAATGGATGCATCAGGTGCTGTCGGCTGTCTTGGGCACATCGCTTTGCTTCGCCTTCATTCGACTGGGGGTTGCTGAATCGAGCGAAACCCACTTGGAGATCTTCCCTCCGCTCCTCGCCATGTTCCTCATCATTGATGGTGTTATAACGGCCAGTGGTATGCATTATGCCATGAAGACAACCGACGATTGGCGCAGTCTGACGATGCTGCCAGCCAGTAACCTGGAGAAGTTCCTTGCACGCTATCTCTCATCGATAACAATGGCAGTGGGTATCTTGCTGACCATCCCCGTGGGCGATGCAGTGCAGTATTTGACATCACTGATCTACGATGCACCGAACGCTCAATCGGTAATAGCCTATGCGTATAACACTACTGCTTTTTCGTCCATGACGAAATTTGAGCATTGGTCCAGTATCATCCTGTCGTTACTTGCCATGCACAGCATTTATCTGCTGGGTGCCAACTTCTTCCGTACACGCAAGTACTCGTGGGTGTTCACCAGTATCGCGTTCTGGATTGTGGGAGCCATTATTACAGGTCTGATCTACTGGAATACCGATGGTTTTAAGGTGACGAGCGCTGATATCAAAATGACTTCATGGCCGGGAACCTTGATGAACATCGCAATCATCATTATATGTTATTGGCTGTCGTTCCGACTGTTCTGCCGCCGTCAGCTCATTGCTAAATTTATCAATCATTAAGAGATGGAAAAATTCAATTTCAAAAGGTTCTTCAGGGTGCTGTACTGGTTCCTTCGTACCAATAGCAAACAACTGCTGATGTGGTTCGCCGGTGCTGCCACTTGTGTGTTCCTGATGCAGATGATAGTGACATGTATGGGAGTAGTGGTCCATTCGGCTGGTGGAAATGTCAATACCACGGGCTTTACTCCTGAAATCTATAAGCACGCACTTTTAGTGGTAAGATCGGTTTTGTTGGTGGGTATGAGTATTGCCTCGCTGTTTATCCTGTCGGGAGTGTTCCGTCAGTTGAACAAGAAACAGAAGGCCATCTCGTTCCTGATGCTGCCGGCAGCGAACAAGGAAAAATACTGGGTGCTGCTCGTTTACGTGACAGTGGCTTGGACCTTGTGCCTCTTCTTAGGTTATGTGGTGGCTGACGTGCTGCGCATGGTGATTATTCCAATGTTCAAAGACCTGCCGTATGTGTCTACCCTGACAGATCCGAACTTATTTTTCGTCGTTACCGAAGGTCACGTCGTACAAAAGATAACAGCATCTGTATATTCCTTGATAACCATCATATGGGTACATTCCTGCTATATCGCAGCAGGATCGGTGTTCCGCAAGAACGGGTTCGCCATTGCCAGTGCAGGATTACTGCTCATTGTGGCTCTCTTTGAAAATGTATGGATCAAGAACTTCGGTGCTCTGATTAGCGTAAAAGACAATACGCTAAGCGTAAACTACTTGGTGTGGGTAGTGGTATTTGTGCTGCTGGCATGGACTGTCTACAACTACCGTCTGAGCTACCGCTTGTTCAAGAACTTTCAAGTAATCAATAATAAAAGAACGAATCTATGAATTTCAATAACGACAAAGCCATATACATTCAGATAGCCGACCGCCTGTGCGACGAGATCCTGGCGGGGACTTATCAGGATGATGAACGCATTCCCAGCGTAAGGGAATATGCCGTACTGCTGCAGGTGAACACCAACACGGCTGTGAAGGCGTATGATGAGCTTGCCCGCAGCGAGATCATCTACAACAAGCGCGGACTGGGTTACTTCGTCACGAAAGGTGCGAAGAAGAAGATCCTGAAGGAACGCAAGCAGTTGTTCATGAAAGAGAAGCTGCCCGAGATGTTCCGACACATGCAGCTGTTAGGTATCGACATCTCTGAGATCGGGGAGGAATGGAACCGGTTCAGTGAAAAGAAAAGTTAAAAGACATGCTGGGCTTGTAATAATTGCAACCTTGCAACCGTCTAATTCGTCAAAAAGACGATAAAAAATAAGTATTAGCACGTGATACATCTAAAAGACATTAACAAGACCTACTTCGGTGCGCAGCCGCTCCATGTGCTCAAGGGCATCAACCTCGACATTGACAAGGGGGAGTTCGTGAGCATCATGGGAGCCAGCGGCTCGGGCAAGTCAACTTTATTGAATATACTGGGAATCCTCGACAACTACGACTCTGGCGAATACACCCTCGCCGGGACGCTAATCAAGGACCTGAGTGAGCGGAAGGCGGCGGAGTACCGAAACCATATGATTGGTTTCATCTTCCAGAGCTTTAACCTCATCTCGTTCAAGACCGCTGTGGAGAATGTGGAACTGCCACTGTTCTACCAGGGGGTATCCAGAAAGAAACGTCATACGCTGGCGATGGATTATCTGGATCGGCTCGGGCTGTTAGACTGGGCCGACCATTACCCCAATGAGTTGTCGGGAGGACAGAAACAGCGTGTGGCCATTGCCCGCGCCTTGATTACCCATCCGCAGATTATTCTGGCCGACGAGCCTACGGGTGCGCTCGACTCCAAGACCTCTGTGGAGGTGATGCAGCTGCTGAAGCAACTGAACGCCGAAGAGGGGATGACCATCGTGGTGGTGACGCACGAGAGTGGTGTGGCCAACGAAACGAATAAGATCGTGCACATCAAAGATGGAATCATCGGAAATATCGAAGTGAATCTTGAACACAACGCCTCGCCCTTCGGCATGGGAGGCATCATGAAATAACTAGTAAGACTAGGAATACTAGTAAAACTAGAAATATATGAGAGATATCATCACAGAAATATGGTCAACAGCTCAGCGAAACAAGCTGCGTACCACCCTGACAGGCTTTGCCGTGGCATGGGGAATCTTCATGCTGATTGTGCTGCTGGGGGCTGGTAACGGTTTGATCAATGCCACGATGAAGCAGGCGGGCGACGTCCTTACCAACTCGATGGAGGTGTATGGAGGACAGACCTCGAAACCCTTTAACGGACTCAAAGAGGGGCGCTATATCAGCATCAACGAGAAGGACTATACCATTACCGATTCGGAATTCAAGAATACCATTGATGACGTAGGAGCTGTTTACTACGTGAACTCAATGGTTACTCATGGTGAGGAGTATATGAGCATGCAGATTGCAGGTGTCTATCCCGTTCATACTGCGATTTCGAAACAAGACCTGCTCTATGGCAGGTTCATCAACGATATTGACCTTCGCGAGAAACGAAAGGTGCTGGTGCTGAGTGACACTCAGGCCAAGGAACTGGACCCCAAGGATTACAAGACGCTGATTGGCAAGTATGTGAAGGTGGGTAACTTCGCCTTTAAGGTGGTGGGAATCTATAAGAGTCGTGGCGATGGCGAGGCGAACGCTTTCTCTGCGTACTCTACCATCAAGAGCATCTTCGGTGCGAACACAGATGCTCTGGGAAATATCGAGTTTACCTTCCACGGCTTGGCAACGATGCAAGAGAACGAGGACTTTGAGAACGTTTACCGTCGCAGACTGAATGCGAACCATCAGGCTCATCCCGAAGATGAGCGGAGTATATGGATATGGAACGGTTATACGCAGAATATCCAGATGCAACAGGGTCTGGGCATTATACGCACTTTCCTTTGGATTGTAGGACTCTTTACGCTGCTGAGCGGAATCGTGGGCGTTTCGAACATCATGCTCATTACCGTGAAGGAACGTACGCATGAGTTCGGCATTCGCAAGGCCATCGGCGCCAAGCCATGGTCAATACTGAAACTCATCATCATAGAGAGTGTAATCATTACTACCTTCTTCGGTTATATCGGTATGCTACTGGGTATTGCAGCCAATGAGTATATGGATGCTACGCTGGGGCATAAAGTAACCGACCTGGGTGTGGCGAAGCTGACGCTCTTTGTGAATCCTACAGTAGGACTCGATGTGTGTTTCGAGGCTACTATGGTAATGATAATCGCAGGAACCATCGCTGGCTTGATACCTGCCTTCAAGGCCAGTAGGATTCGTCCTATAGAGGCACTGCGCGCTGATTAACAACCTAGTAACACTCGTACAGCTAGTTCAACTGGAAACAAGATATTATATGAGAATAGATTTAGATTCATACAGAGAAATCCTCGATACGCTGACACGTAACAAGGCGCGTTCGTTTCTTACGGGATTCGGCGTGTTCTGGGGGGTGTTCATGCTCATTGGTCTGATGGGAGGCGGAAAGGCAATGAGGGAACAGCTCGACAACACGTTCGAGGGTTTTGCACAGAATACAATCATTATAGGAGCCAATCAGACCACTAAGCCTTACAAGGGATTCCGCAAAGGGCGCTGGTGGAGCATGGACTATAAAGATATTGAGCGTTTGAAGCAAAGGGTGCCTGAGCTGAAAGTGGCCGTACCGATGATCTTCTCGAGCTGGGGTGGTAGTAATACGGCTTACTATGGCGACCAGAAAACATCTCCCCGAATACAGGGTACGGTGCCCGATTTGGCAAAGGTGATGGAACCTAAGATGTACTATGGGCGCTATCTCAACGAGATGGATGTGCGAGAGCATCGTAAGGTGTGCGTGATAGGAAAGAAAATCTACAAGGACCTCTTCAAGGAGGGGGGCGACCCCTGCGGGAAGAAGATTCGCGTTGACTCAACCTACTTCGAGGTGATAGGCGTGAATTATAGTACGAGTAATGTGTCATTTAACGGACGGGCTGAAGAGCAGATCACCATGCCGATTACACTGATGCAGGCGTTGTTTAATCGTGGTAATGAGGTTGACCTGATTGCAGCTGTTGGTCGTGAGGGCGTGGTGATGAGTAAGATCACCGACCGTATTCGTGAAACCGTAGCCAGAGCGCATTATGTGGATCCTACCGATGAGCAGGGAGCGATGATATTCAATACCGAGCTGCTGTTCCAGTTGATGGATAATATGTTCAAAGGGGTTAACTTCCTGATATGGCTGGTGGGCTTGGGAACCTTACTGGCAGGTGCCATTGGCGTGTCGAACATCATGATGGTTACCGTGCGGGAACGAACCACTGAGATTGGTATCCGCAGGGCCATCGGCGCCACACCCAAGATGATTCTTAGTCAGATTATCTCTGAGAGTATCCTTCTGACATTGGTGGCGGGAATGAGTGGTATCCTCTTCGGCGTGATGATCCTCCAGATGCTGGAGGTGGCGAATACTGAGGACGGAATAGTGAACACCCACTTCCAGGTTGGATTCTGGACAGCTATCCTCGCTGCCGTTGTGGTATGTACGGTGGGTGTGCTGGCAGGCTTGGCTCCTGCTGCCCGCGCCATGAGCATCAAACCTGTGGATGCGATGAGAGACGAGTAAAGAGCCTATGGTGAAATTGTCAAATGGTAAAATTGTAAAATAGACATATGAAGAAGTACAGTAAACTGATTATTGCCGCCATTGTGGCGCTGATCTTTATCGGAACCTTTGTGTTCCTTTGGCAGAAATCGCAGCCGAAACCTGTAGTGTATAACGAGTTTACACCCACGACTGCCGATATCGTCAAGACGACTATCATTACTGGCAAGATCGAACCACGTAATGAGGTGAACGTGAAACCGCAGATCTCGGGTATCATCACCGAACTGCTGAAAGAGGCTGGCGACTATGTGTCGGCAGGTGAGGTGATTGCCAAGGTGAAGGTGATTCCGGACATGAGTCAGCTGAGCAGCGCCGAGATGCGTGTGCGGTTGGCCGTGATTAACCTGAAGCAGGCTCAGACTGATTTCGACCGTGAGAAGAACCTCTATGACCAGAAGCTGGTGTCGGCGGATGAGTATGACAAGGCTAAGCTGGCATTGAGTCAGGCCAAACAGGAGAAGCTGGCGGCTGATGATGCCTTGGCTGTTGTGCGCGATGGTGTCTCGAAGAGTAATGCCAAGGCAAGCTCGACATTGGTGCGTTCCACCGTCTCGGGTGTGATTCTCGATATTCCGGTGAAGGTGGGTAACAGCGTCATCTTGAGTAATACGTTCAACGACGGTACTACCATTGCCAGCGTGGCGAACATGAACGACCTGATTTTCCGCGGAAACATTGATGAAACGGAGGTGGGTCAGCTGGTGTCGGGAATGCCGATGAAGATTACCATCGGAGCCTTGCAGGACTTGTCGTTCGGTGCTATGCTGGAGTATGTTTCGCCTAAGGCGGTAGAGAACAATGGTGCCAATCAGTTTGAGATCAAGGCTGCTGTTCAGGTGCTCAAGGGTAGTAAGATTCGCTCGGGCTATAGTGCAACGGCAGAGATTGAGCTGGCTCATGCCACCAAGGCTCTCTCCGTGCCCGAGAGTGCTATTGAGTTCAGCGGCGACTCTACCTTCGTTTATCTCATCAAGGAGAACGGAAAGGAGAAGACCTATGAACGCAAGCAGGTGGTGACGGGTTTGAGCGATGGTGTGAACATCGAGATCAAGTCGGGTCTTACCCTGAAGGATAAGGTGCGTGGACCGATGGTGGTGGCTGATGAGGTGGAGAATTAACCATTGCCCATTGTCAAATTGTGAAATGGTCAAATTGTGAAATAGTCAAATTGTCAAATATATATATGAAGATATTTATAACAGCCACGGTGGCGTTGCTATTGATGCCCGCCAGTGTCTTGGCCCAGCAGCAGTGGTCGCTGAGACAGTGCATCGACTATGCGGTGGAGCATAATATCCAGGTGAAACAGCGGGAGGTGAGTCGCATGCAGCGAGAACTGGATGTGAACACGGCAAAGAACAGTCGTCTGCCCGACCTGTCGGCCTCGGCTTCCGAGAGCTTCTCGTTTGGACGTGGACTGACGGCACAGAATACTTATTCGAATACGAACACGAGTAGTACATCGTTCAACCTTTCATCCAGTGTTCCTCTGTTCACGGGCTACCGCATACCCCGCACGCTGGAGATGCAGAAGCTGAACCTTGAGGCGGCTACAGCCGACTTGGAGAAGGCGAAGAATGATATACGCATGCAGGTGGCGCAGGCTTACGTGCAGATTCTCTATAACCTGGAACTGTGCGAAGTGGCGAACCGTCAGATTGAAATCGACTCGATGCATGTGCACCGTCTGACGGAGATGATGAAGAACGGAAAGGCGAGTGGTACGGAGGTGGCACAGCAAGAGGCTTCGCTGGCACAGAGCAGACTGACTGCCACACAGGCTGACAACGACTATCGTTTATCGTTACTGTCGCTTACGCAACTGCTGGAACTACCTTCACCTGAGGGCTTTACCATCTCAAGAGAGGTAAACCAGGAGCTATGGAATGAGGTCCATACTCTTCCTTCTCCTGATGTGATCTATCAGGAAGCGCTGATCATCAAGCCGGAGATACAGGCCGAACAGTCACGTCTGGCCAGTTCTGCCAAGAACATCGATATTGCCAAGAGTGCCAAGCTGCCGAGTTTGTCATTATCAGGTGGTCTCGGGACGAACTATTACAAGACCAGTGGTTTACCTGGTGATAAGTTCTTCAAGCAGCTGAACAACAACTTCAGTCAGTTCTTAGGTCTGAGTCTGAACGTTCCCATCTTCAACCGTTTCGAGACAAGAAACAACATCAAGAATGCGCAGCTGAGTCAGTATAACCAGCAGCTGCAGCTCGATAATGTGAAGAAGAATTTGTATAAGGAGATTCAGCAGGCTTACTACAATGCGGTAACCTCTGAGGCGAAATACCAGAGTAGTGAGCAGGCAAAACGCAGTCAGGAGGAGGCCTTCCGTCTGATGTCGGCGAAGTATGAGTACGGCAAGGCGAACATCACGGAGTTCAACGAGGCTAAGAACAACCTCATGAAGGCGGAAAGCGACCTTGTAAGAGCCAAGTACGAATACCTCTATCAGAATGCACTGATAGATTTCTATCGCGGAAAGGATCTCTCTTTTTAAGTAATTACTCTCTTTTTAGTTATTAAGGTTAAGATAGATTGTTTATCATGGAGGCACGCCGTGAGGCGTGCCTTTCCTTTTTTCCGCGAATAAGATAAATAAGACGGATGGTTAATTCACCGCCTTTCTTCCGTTCATAATATATATACCCTTTACGTTTGGCTCTCCTTGCAGTTTCCTCCCATCAACGGTGAACCAACCATTACTTTGAACTTTACCCTCCTTTGGAATATAAAGGGTTTCTATTCCCGTTCCTGCACCTACGAACTTCTTCAGTTCGTAGAAAGCGGCATATGGCTTTCCCGTATCATGGTTATATAGGGCAGCATTCCACCAACGCTGTGTCACATCCTTGTTCCCATTGTCTTCGGGCCACCACCAGAAGAGTCCGTTCACTGATGCATGTTTATTCAGCAGCGCGATGAGATCAGCCGTGAATCGTCTTTGTCCTTCTTCTGTATAAGGATAGGTAGATGAGTAGTTGAAGTCGCTGCCGATGGCCCAGGCATAGCTGTAGCCTGTCTCCACAATCATGATGTCCTTGCCGTACTGTTTGTTTTCCAAGGTGTTCAGTGCTGTTTCCAGTGAGTTCAGATCACCATGGTAGTCGGGGTAGTAGCTCAGACCGATGATGTCATAATCCACATCAGCCGCCTTCATTCGGTCGAAGAAATCTGTCATGACTGCAGGTTTGGGGGTGCGCTCATTATGCAGGATGATCTTTGCCTGCGGGCATTCCTCACGACAAGCCTTACCTGCTTGTTTCAACAGATTGATGAAACGGTTCCAGTTAGCCTCGGGAGAGGTGGTGTAGCAGCGGTTGTTCTGGTTGTTCTTGGCCTCTGCTTCCGTTCCCCACAACATCCCGTACGAGATTTCATTCCCCGTCTGAATCATGTCGGGAGTGGCTCCTGCAGCCTTCATCTGCTGCAGACAGTCCTTGGTGTATTCGTAGATTTTCTGGTAGAGTTCCTCGTTGGAGAGCGATTTCCACGCAGCTGGTGTCCACTGCTTGGCGGGATCAGCCCAGGTGTCGCTGTAGTGGAAGTCGAGCATCAGCTGCATACCCGCCTCCTTGATGCGCTTACCAAGCTTCTTCACGAAGTCCAGATCCTGGCACACCGCCTTGTCGTAGTCGTGCGACGGATCCACGAACAGTCGTACCCGCATGGCGTTCAGTCCTTCCTCGCTGAAGAAGGTGAGCACATCGCTTACCGCCTGCCCGTCTGCATTCCTATACACCACTCCCGCTTCCTCATATTTCGGCAGCAGGGAAATATCTCCTCCCACATACTTCTGCGCCTGCAATCCAATGCTGTAGGTGAGTAAACTACCTAATAAAAAACCTCTCCACTTCATTTTTTCTCTACGAATTTGACGAATTAGACGAATATCCAAGAAACTCTCATCTCTCATCTTACAATGGCCTTTCTGCCGTTGTATATATACACTCCCTTGGCATTTGGATTCCCTTGCAGCTTCCTGCCATCAAGCATGTACCAGCCTTCCTTTTGACCTTCTACCTTTGACATCTGCCCGTATCCCTCTTTTAAGGGATTGATGCTTGTGGCTACGCCTTCAAAGTCGAACAATATGCCTTTGAGTGTGGCACTCGAACTGGCACTCTTGGTGAAGTAGGCACGATAAGGTAGAATATCCATACCCGTTTCTTCTCCTATCTCCGCAAATGCGTTATTGTTGTAGTCATAGCAGGTGGTCATACTATTACTCATGACGGTCTGATTATTGTCAGAGCCAATGAACGAGAAGTCACCCATGGTGACAGTCTGCGCCTCACCTTCCTCCATTCCCTTCTTGGCAAACTTGTAGAACGGTCTGCCCGTTTCATCAGCAATGAAGATATACGGCTTGAAGGCTTCCACGTGGTTAACAGAGCTGAAGAGCAAGTATCCACCAGTGTATCCACTCATTTCGTACATCTTACCAGTGAGCGTCTCCGTTTCTTCCTCGTTGAGGCTGAACGGCAGACACACCGTGTAGCGTCCTCCTGCAGTATACTCGCGGTTGAATAGCTGAGCATAACGTGCATTCTTGGTGCTCACAGTAATGGTCTCCACGGGTCCGTTGACATTGTAATAGGCTGCGTTCACAAACTCTAAGTCTTCAGTCTGTTTACCATTGTTACCATTGTTGAAGATGATGGTAGCCGGAGTGCCTGTACTAGCAGTGGCAGTCCAACGGTAAACATCATGGCCGTTAGCCGACTGCCCCACCTTTTCCATCGCTTCACCAGGCCAATCGCCTGTAAAGCCGATGAATTCCTCACCGTTTTTGTAGAATGCGTATGCGCACACGTTGTCCCAATCACCAGTGTTCTCAAAGTAGGCATAAGTACCTTCTTGTCTGACAGCACATTCGGGCAGGTCCTGGAAGATGTAATCGATATACTGGTCAGTCACATTCTGATAGTTTCCTCCGCCAGTATAGGTAAAGAACTGGTCGCCCACAAGGTCCTTTATATCTACCGTCTGATTACCATCTCCATTATTGCCGTTGTTCAGAATGGCATTGAGCGTAATGGCGTCGTAGGTGCGGTAGTACCAGGTCTTGTCCTTCACCGTCTTGGTTTTGAAACTGCTTACCTTATCGCCTGGCCATGCAGTGGTCAACGGTTCGCTTCCTTTCCAAGTGTAGAGGTGGGCATTGGTCTCTTCAGGCTTGGTATCCACATAGATGGTCATACCGTCAGTAACCTCTGTCTCGATAAACTCTTCGGGTATGGAGAGATCCTTGCTCATATAGAAAGCAAAGTTGGGATTGGCCGCATCACCACTCACCACCAGCTTATAGTAGTCGTTGATGTGCTTGTCCAGATATTCATTACCAACTACATATCCACATATAACGAGTATACGTCCGTTGGTTCCTTCAGTCTCAATGACTCTTCCACCATTTACATCGTTCCAATCCCATGTGTTACTTTGATTGGTAATACCAGCAGCTTTGCGAGCCAGAATCATTTTCTTTAGCTGGGGCTTGTAGTGTTTCCAGTGGGGGAGGAAGATACAGGGCGTACCCGGTAAGCCCAAGATAAGTGCATTGGCCGCCAAGACATTATTACTGAGGCGGTTCCCATCGCGGTAGGTGTCGTGGTTATCTACAAAGGTAACCGACCATCGCCTATAGTTTGAATCACCCGTAAGACCTTTGTCTGCCAATCCGTCCCATGTTCCGTTGTGAAACACATCGTTGATGATGAATTTCAGAGGGAAATCGAAAGCAGCCGACTTACCACTACCATAGTCGTATTCAGCAGTCTTGTTAATCCACGCACTTGTATTATCGTAGTTGTCCCAGTATTCGCCTACTGAGAACTGCGGTTTTGCCGTGGCGTTATACATTCCTGTGTACCAGCCGCTGTAGCCTTTCACCATGTCGTAGCGGAAGCCCGCATAGCCTAAGTCGTTGAGCAGGAAGTCGAGATACCAATTCACGTTCTGCTGCACGTTCTCACTGGTATGATCCAAGTCGCGCGTTCCATCGAAATTGTCGCCCGTGTCTGCAGCACCTGTGGGCTCAAAACCGTTGCCGGCCGCCTCGTCGTTACTGCAGATGTCAGCCATCGACCAGTTGAGCGTATGACCGTTCCATGTTTCTTCAGCGAAGTCGCACCAGCTTTCTACACCAGCTTTATGGTTGATCACCACATCCTCGATGATGCCCACATTCTTGCTCTTGAACGTTTTGATCATGCTGCGCAGCTCGGCATCGGTTCCAAAGGTTCCGTTATGGTCGAACCACCAGATGGGCATATAGCCCATGCCCTTGCCTTCTCCGCAGTTACCCGAGTTTGGCACCCATATCAGGTCGAATATCTGCGCCAGCTCATCAGCCTGCTGTTCGAGCTTGGTCCACTTCGTGTCAGAAAACGAGTCCCAGTAGAACCCTTGCAGCATCACGCCGCCGTAGTTCTCAGGCCAGCAGCCCTTATCCTGAGCCATGCTTAGCATGGAGAACATCAGGGCTGCAATCGTAGTAAACAGTTTCTTTACATCCATTCTGTACGTACTAATTGACAACCTTCTTACCATTTACGATATAAACACCCTTCGGCAGATTCTTAAGTGAAACACCCTTTGGCAGACGTACGCCCTGGATGGTATAGATAAGTGCAGATGAGTTGCGGTTGATGTTGATATCTTCGATGTCTGTAGTCACCACGCCCTTCAGTCCGTCCTTATCATAGTAACCACCATTCTGGAAGGGAAGGTCGGCTGTTTGTGGTGAACCTGCATTGCTGAAGATGATCTTAGCAGGTTGGGTAGCCGATGAGTTCTTCTCCTTTTTGCCGTCCCATGACCATTTCCATACGTCGTTGCCATTGTCGGCTTTACCGATCTTTACGCAGTCAACACCTGGCCAACCACTGCGTTGTGAGAAGGTGAAGTTCTCAGAAGGTGTATCGCACCATGCCCAGCAAGCAACAGTAGATGTCCAGTTGACGGGAGCCTCGAAGAAGGCACATACCTCATTCTCGTCCATGGTACAGCATGCTGGGATGGCGAACTGCTCAGGATGGTTTATGGTGTACGAACGTGTGATGATGCTCTTCACATTGCCGTCAACCAACAATCCCACCTTCAAGGTATATGTACCTTCTTCAGAGAATGAAAGCGTTGTACCATTGTCGGCTTTCGTGCTTGATGCCGTTGGCTCCGAGCCATCGAGTGTATAGACCAGCTGAGCATTGTTGTTCTCGGATACAGCAATAAGTCGTACGTTGAAAGCCTCATTGTAAGTGCCCGACATCTTATCTGTCCAAGCCACCTCAGCCTTCTTGGTAAGGTAGTATTTGTAATGATGACCCGAGAGAATCTCCTGCCACTGACTGTTGGGCTGGTAACCATTAGTATTGCTTCCCACAACCACAATCAGTCGGTTATCATCGTTCGTCTTGATCAGGTTGGCATAATAATCGTTCGCACTGCGCATATTGGTGTATGTACTGGTGTTGGTAATGCCCGCCACCTTACGAGCCTCCACCATGGCCTTGATCTCAGACTTGTATGCCTGCCAGTGTTTAAGGAACACACAGGGTGTGCCCGGCATGGCCAGCAGGAAAGCATTGCCGGCCAGCGTATCCCTCCTGATAGGATCCTGTTCGGCATTGGAACGCTTCTCCGTGTCGTGGTTCTCTATGAAGGTCACGGCGTATTGGCGGTAGGAAGCATCAGCCATGACACTGGTATTCCCCAATTTCCTCCAGTCGTTGTTGTTGATGGCATCACGCACGGTATAACGGAAGGGGAAGTCGAAGACCGCACTCTGTATCTTACCGTCATATTTTGTCGCATCTACCCATTTCTTGCAGTTGGTGGCATTACCATCCCAGAACTCTCCCACAGAGTAGGTGGGGTTACTGGCGTTGTTGTATATGCCGAAATACTTGGCGGGGAATCCCTTTGCCACATCGTAACGGAAACCAGCATAGCCGAACTCATCACTCAGAAGCATACCAAGGTAAGCCTTCACGTTGGTCTGTACGTTCTCGCTTGCATGGTCAAGGTCGCGCATGCCATTCCAACCCTCACACTTACCGCCATACACCTCACTGGTTCCTTCGGTATTGGAACTAAGACTATAGCCATTGCTGTCAGCCCACTTTTTCGTTGCCCCTTCATCATCGTCAGCCACGATGTCGGTTGACTTCAGTTCGTAGGTCACACCATTATAGGTTTCTTTGGGGAAGTCCACCCAGCTGCTTACATTACTACGATGGTTGATGACGATATCCGCAATGGTTCCCAATCCTTTCCCTTTAAAGGTCTTGATCATCGAAACGAGCTGTTCCTTTGTTCCAAACGAGGAATTGTAGTTGGAAAACCAGTAGAGGGGGTCATAACCCATCGACATGGAATTGGCAGCCTTAGCGCTCTGCGGAATCCATATCAGACTGAACGTGCCGGCCAACTCATCGGCCTGCCTCTCTAACAAAGCCCACTGTGTATCATCGAATGAGTCCCAGTAGAACCCCTGCAACATCACGCCGCCGTAGTTCTGCGGCCATCCCTGAGCCATGGCACAATTGGTGCCCAGCCAAATCGCCAATAAGGCGAGTGTGTATCTGATCTTCGTTTTCATTGCTTATTATTTTAAGATGATGTATTCAAAAGGTTGAAGAATGATTTCCTCGCCGAGAGTAATCTTCTTTCCGTTGGTCAGACTCACACCCTTATATCCGTTCCAATCGGTGGGAGTAGTCATTTTCTTCTCAGCGTTTCGTACATTTACAGCTACAAGGATTCGTTCCTTGTCGGTATTACGTTCAAAGAGCAGGATGTCATCATCGGGGAAGGGAACAACACTCCCGTTGCGAATAGCCTCCTGATCGTTGATCACCTTGATGAGCGTGGCATATTCCTGATAGAGTGCCGCATTCGCATTCCAGTCAACAGCCACATATTTGAAGAAGTTGATGGGTTCTGGATAACCCACTTCCTGCGAACCGTAAACCAAAGGACAGCCATGGAGGAAAACAGTAGCCACATAGGCAGCCATGGATCCCCGCAGGTTGGTGAACTGTACGGGTGGTGTCACCTCCGTGCTGTGGTCGTGGTTGGTGGTGAAGCGCATCTTCCGTTTACCGTCGGGAATACTGTCATATTCCTTCTTATCAGCCTCGAAAAGCATAGATGCGGGCTTCTCCTTGCAGAACACCTGTACGAGCGAGTCTTTGAAATCCCAACCGTAGTTCATGTCGAACCCAGCCGTGAAGTTATCGCTGCGCTTTCCCTCTGCAAGCATGAGGATGTCGCGGCCCTTAGCAGCAGCACGCAACTGGTCGATGGCATCTTTCCAGAAGTCGGCCGGAACACCGTCAGCCACATCACAGCGGAAGCCGTCTATGCCTACCTCAGTAATCCAGAACTTCATCGCATCAATCATCGCAGCCCGCATATCCTGGTTGTCGTAGTTCAGGTCGGCCACGTCAAACCAGTCCCAAGGACGTGGATGAATAATCGTATCGGCTTTCTCATCATGGGTGTACCAGTCAGGGTGTTCTTTCACCCAAGGGTGATCCCATGCCGTGTGGTTGGCCACCCAGTCGAGAATGATACCCATACCGTGCTCATGACAAACTTGTGCCAGATGCTTAAAGTCGTCAATAGTGCCGAATTCAGGAGCAACGGCTTTATAATCGCTGATGCAATAGGGAGAGTTCTTGCCTTTCTCTATACCGATAGGGTAGATGGGCATCACCCACATGATGTTCACACCCAGATTACGGATGGAATCAATACGGTCGGCCACTGCATTCAGTGAGTTCTCCGGAGCAAACACCCGAGGGTTCACCTGATACATGGCCACATCGCTTACTGCCGGCATCTTGAAAGATTCCTGCTTCGAATCAGATGAAGGCTTACATGCCACTAATATGGCAATGATGCTAAATAGGTACAATAGTTTTTTCATGAAAGAAAAATGTTTAGGTTACTTTTGTGCAAAGATAAGCATTTTTTGCATGGGTTGTATGCCTTGTCACTATTTTTCTTTGCGTAAATCATGCAAACGGTTGCATTTGTCTTCATTCATAAAAACAAATTGCATAAAAAATGTGGTCAAAGGACTGGTGGCTTTAGAGGATTTTCATGTTCCGACTATCTGATGATGAGACACAGGAACCAGTCGCAAATTGCGACCAGTTGCTATGGGGTGACAGGAACCTCCTGTCACCATCTTTGGTTTTTAAGTACTCTTAACTAAAAGTTTTGTCAAAACAGGCATGATGGCAGGTACCATCCCATCTTAGCGGATTTGGATGTCGCATTTTGCGATTTCCAATTTTTAACCTCTTGATTATCTGAAGAATTTGATGTCACATTTTGTGGTATCAATGGCGAAAACGGGGCATTTCCGTTCACTTTTCCACCCCACAGGGGGGCAGTCCCCGTGTGAGGTGAGAAAAAATCCGCAATTTGTTTGGAGGTTGCGGATTATTTTGTATATTTGCAGCGAGAATAGCATTGAGATTGAGCCTTGGATTGTAGTTCCAGGTAGTTCTTTCCCTTTGCTATTTTTTTATTACCTCACGCGGGGTCTGTCCCCGTGTGAGGTACAAAACGCTGAGATGTCATTGACCTGTCCCCGTGGCATCATCATGGTATATTGCCTCTCCAATATTCCTTATTCTTGGTATCTGGCGTACCACCACCAATGACATTGCAGACTTCTCCTAACTTCTTATATTCCCACCCTTCTTTCATGCCTTTTTATGTTTTGGATTTGTCATATAGGTTTGTCCAAGGCTGTGGCTCGGTTTTGTACGTAAGAGGATTCCGTCTGCAACCATATCGGTGATAAAGCGATTACGGATATGCGTTACGGACTTATTAAACAGATGGGCCAACTCTTCGATAGAATGTTCAACGATACAAGCTTCGACAATGCAGTTTTGTATTTGTTCTTCTGTCATTCTGGGCTTGATTTTCTTCTTTACTACTCTGTCAACGATTCGCTTGTTTGCTGCTAAATAGTCAGTTGCAATATTAGTATTGGATGTTCCAATATTAGTTGCATCATTAGGCACGTCATTTTGCCTGTTAATCAGGAAGTTACCGACATTTTTAGTTGCATCATTAGTTGCATCATTAGTTGCATCATTAGTTGCATCATTAGTTGCATCATTAGTTGCATCATTAGTTGCATCATTAGTTGCATCATTATCACGCCAAATAGTGGTAACAAACTCAGCACTCAGGTCTATTTCCGGTGCAAGAAGATGAGCTTCCTGCATCTTGCGAATATTCTCGGTGATACCTGTTCCGTATTTCTCAATATAGCCCATCTGGTACATCACTTCTGCCAAATAGGGGTTGTGCGGATAAGAGCCATGTTCCTTCATCAGGTCAGCTTTGGTCAACTCGACAAGATGTCATTGACCTGTCCCCGTGGCATCAACTAATAAAGAGAGCCGGCAATGCAACAAATGCCAGCTCTCCATTTTTAAATTATTCAACGGTAATCCATATCTTTTCACCCCTTGCTCTCGCTGCATCAATCCTAGTCATCAGCTGAGCCATCCAATAGCGGGATTCCAATACCATGCCCTTAGCTCGGTTCTCGCCAACAAGGATACAACCTTCCGTGTCGTTTGAGGTGTTTCCTGAATGGATGCGGATGCCTTGGAACATGGGTACACCCAACAGGAGAGGTAAGGTCTTTTTCTTCTTTGGCGAATAAGTAACCACCACTTCATACCTGCCTTCTGGTATTGCTGAACACCCTTTGATTTTCTTCTCACCATGGGCATAGTCGCGCCATGAGGGTTCTAATGTATTGCAAAGCGGATAACCTTTTCTCGTATTGATGAATAGCCTGCCAATGGTATATTCAGGCCTTTTTGCTGTTCTTTTTACGTATATTTCCATAACGATTATTTATTATTAAGCCACCTTAATGGGACATGGGACATGGGACATGGGACATTTTCCCCAGTGTTTTTTATCTACCTTTATTATCCATCCATCCCTTTTCCACCTCATAATGATGTTTCGGATACCACTTTCTGATGCCCCTTCTTTAAGAGAGCGCAGATCATTCATTGTGAAAGAAGGTGCAAGTTGGTCAAACACAGAGTGGTTCTTACCATATCGCTGACCTTCGTTTTGCGCAATTATATACTCATTCATCAAGGCTTCACCAAACGTCTTGATTTGTTGTTCCAGACAATAGTCAGCCATCAGTAAGGCAAAATCTACAGCATCCTTTGTTTCTTTACCCGTTAGCAGATAGAAGATCACTCCTGCCCGGAAGCCAATCACGGCTGCACGTTTGCGGTAGGTGTCTTTAACGTGGTCGATATCCTTTGCCGCTTCCACACGTTTCTCTTCTACCCATTTCTCAATGGCCTTACGGAGTTTTGGTGTGTCAACCAAACCAGAATAGCTTCTCAGCTTCGTTACGGCTTCTTGGATCTTTGCCTCATCGTCCTTTGAACGCTTCTTGAACTTCGGCATCTTCGAGAAACTGTTATCAGGCATTTCCGCCACAAGGATTCTTGAGGACAATCCATTTTCGATGTTGTCTGCCTTGAAACATTTCTTCATGGCACCATAGGTTCCAAGAATTGTCCAATTATAGGCAACACTTACCACACCGCTTTCAGCCTGGTCGGAATTGTAATCCTGGCCCCACTCTCCACGGTCAAAGCTCAAACGATAGATGTCATACTTGCTTGACCATGAGCCTGCACCATTGGTTTTTCGAAGGGTATCCAATTCTTCGCCAAATGAATAGAGTGTATGCCCGTTAGCATTCTTGAAACGCTTCAGCAATGTAGAGCAGCTCACCGTTACAGGCATCATACGGATGAGTACATGAGGATCGTCTGGCGCTTTCTCGTTAGCCTTTCGGGCTTTCTTGCGCTCTTTCCATTCCTCTTCACGTTTACGAGCTAACTTATCCTCTTCCATAAACTGCCGCTTCCATACATCCACCGCATGTTTGCAGACGCTCTTGCCGCTGGCTTGCTCTCCAAGGATTATGCTCATGATGCCCAAATGCTGGGTGTTTCCGTCGCAATACTCCACCTCCACTTGGTCGGCATAGGCTCCAGCAATAGGGAGTACAGAGCAAAGAACAGGCAAGTGCATGTTAGCGGGTACGCCCACCAACGATTCCTTCAAGCCTATTGGCAACTTTGAACATTGAACATTGAACTTTGAACATTGAACTTTATCTTCCTCCTCATCGATGTCTTCAGAAAGATTTCCGCCTTTCAGTGAGTTCACAATCTGATCCATCATGCGTGAACCCTTGGTGGGTTCTTTGCAGGCCGAATGAATGATGGTTCGCATTTCCTGAAGCTTCAAACCATATCTTGGCATAATCTCCAACAACCATTCCTCAGAGTTCTCGCAGATGGCTCTCAGGTTTGCAGCCAACTGATGCAGACGTTTGTTCCTTTCGCCCGTCGTAGGTTCACCACCTGTTCTGTTCCAATATTCGCTGATGATGGAAGAATAAGGAACACCCTTGAACTGATCAGGGAAAACAGGAGCCTGTTGCTCTGGAGTAATCTCACTCCTCTCTCCACACTCCTCCCTCCTCGAATTAGTTCTCACTTCCGGCTCAAACAGCCTCGCATGAACATAATGTGTATGCCCCATCGGCACCATGTAGATACACCTTGCAATATCCTTCACGGCCTTATCCGGCTCAAAGCCTGTGATGGTTTTCATGGTTTCCTGCGCTTCATCAGGCGTTACGCCATCGGGCAGCTCCACTAATACATGCGTGCCTCTTCTCACCGATTCCTCAATGAGCAATACGGTATAGGGGGATTTCTCCAGAAGAATCTTCTTGATCTCTTCCGTGTGCCCCTTCTCATCGAAGTCGAACATCAGTCGTTTCAGTGGCTTTAAGGCATCATCCACAGAGCGGTGGTTGTTCTTGAACTCAGCGCAATGAGGCGTCCATACTGGCAGTTGGTTCTTCAACTCCTCCTCGCCATTCTCAATGCGTTCACACATTTCCTTCAGCCAAGGCATTCTGCGCATGCGTTCCCATTCCTGACGGGTGGCTGGAACGGCGGGGGTTTTAACCCCCTTGCCGATACAGGTAAAGATATCTCTCCTTATTTCCATATTGTTTCCTCCTTACTTTTGTTAATGAACCCTTTTACCTCCTTGGTTTCTTCGCCGAACAGTTTTTCTATCAGCTTCTTGGGATACGACCCATAGAATTCAAATCGAATGATTAACTTATGTCTTGATGGGCAATAGCCTTTTCTCCAGCGCTTCGTGGTATAGACCTTTCCGTGCGGAGTCTTAAAGAGCAGGTTGTATCTCGGGCCATTACCCCCATCATTATAGCGCTTCACCTTTGTTCTTCCGTCTGGATCTACTTCTATGCCGCCACGATAGCGAACACGCGAACCATCTGTTACCTGTTTTTCATCCTCCCAAAGGCAAGGCATAATTAAGATGTCTCCATTGTTTTGGTAGTTTACACTTGCATCCAACACGTTCTGCACCAGCAGATTCTTTTTGTTATTATTTTCTTGCATAATCTTTGTTGTTTGCGAGCGAAGTTTCAGAAGGGTGGCCACCTTTCGTTGAAGAAATCTTGCAAGACTTCGTCGCTTCAACTCAGATTAGTAATTTTGGGGTTTGCTTCGCAAAGAAATTTTACAAAATCTTATTCAAAATCTTACAGAATCTTTATCATTCAATTTGTTTAATTTTGTTTCAAATTTGTTGAATTTCTCGCTGTAAGCGATCCTTTTCAATTCTTCAATTTTCTCAGTTGATCACTTTGATGATGTCTAAAGCGGTGATGTCCTGGAACACCTGACCATTGTACTCGCGTGTCTGGAATCGCAAAGCCGCCCAAACATATTCGCCAGGATAGAACACGGTCTGTGCCAAGTTGCCAAGGGCTGTAACCGCATACTGGTTCTCAAACTTGCCGCCGATTTCCTGCAGTACAAGGTTGCGCTTGTTCAGCACACCACCTTCGGCCTTTTCACTTCGTACGGTGAACATCTCACCGCAGCTCACTACCTTCATTAAATTTTTCATTTTGTTTGTTGTAATTAAATTGATACTAAGCGGATGATTCCGCAGATTCATTTTGAAATCCGATGCAAAGGTACGGCGAGGAAATGAGCAAAACTGCCTACGTGGTGCCTACGCGTAGTGCCTACGTAGTGCCTACGCGTAGGCATTACAGGGGTGTATAAAGGGGAACAAAAAAACGCCACTCGTATCACTACGAATGGCGGCATCATAATACTATGAAAAACACCTATATCTATATTATTCTTTTTAATCTGTCTTGGAAATCTAATGACTTCCTCTGCTCTTGCGCTCTATATAAGAAAGAACGCAACGTTTCGGGCTTTTTGTTCCACAGGCGACCGAAAAAAATCCATATATCTTTAACACCTAACCTGTCGCTTATCTTCTGGGCCAACAAAGCCATTTCTGTTCCACTCAGTTTGACGGGCTGCCAATTCTCATCAATCATCCCAGCCTCTATCAACCCCTCTTTCAATTCACATGCTTCTTCGGTTGTTAGCTGGGTAGGTAATGGCGGTATCAGATCTTCGCAACAACGATCTTCAATTTCTATCGGAAACAGCGTCACCAGTTTCGCCACCTTATCACTATCCTCGGCAGTTGCCCACTGGGGGAGGCAATGCAGGAGTATGGCGGATAAGGTGCTGGAAAGGCTAAAATCCGATATCCTTTCTAATGCATCGCGTAGCTTGTTGTAAGATAAGACGAGGCACCCCTCGTGCATCCGTTGATTAGGTTCTTCCCTCAACAAGTTCACTTGCATCTGACATGAGTTAGCAGATTCTTTCCACTGTTGCACTTCACTCTCTAAGCGAAAGATCTCATTCTCCATCTCTCTCATCTTTTTGGCACTCATCACATCCGACAGCGCCAACAATTCTTCGGTTTCAATGGTCATAGTTATAATAAAAGAAAAAAGTTATCTGGGCGCAAAGGTAATGGCTTCCAAGGAACTCGGCATTATAAAAGACACCAAATACTTTGTTTGATGTAAACGGTCCTGCAACATGGTCTGCAACACGACCGTAACACGACCGTAACACGACCGTAACATGACTGCAACATGTCCGCAACATAGGTGCAACATGGGTGCAACATTAGAAACTTGATATTATGCTCTACCATTAGTAACCAATTGAATAACAGCTTACTTCTCTTTTCTTCTCAACCTTGTCTTCGCCATTCTAATAGAGTCTTCCGCCAATCCCATTATATTAGCCACTTCTTCATCATTCTTACCCATATGAAAAAGGATCATAAACATTATATTACGTGTTGATAACCTGTCGTAGTCTTCCTCCAGATGGGTGATAAAAGACATGTCCTTCATTCTGTAAAACTCAATGAAATTGTAGAAATCTTCGTCCTCCCAGTTTTCTGTAGTACTACCGTCCATAATCTGGTTATAGCGTTTACGACCCTCATGAAGCATCTTTGTATACTCCTCTTCGGAATTGTCGATTCTGTCGGTGACATATAAAATCCTTTTTTCCAAATCTTTATGCTCTTCAAGCTCCTCCATCTTCTGTTGATATTCTTTCAAGAGCAACTTGCTTTGTTCATACCTCTTGACTTGCTTGTTATGTAAGTACAAAAAGTAGAGAATAAGAAAGACTATGGTCACTATAAGTAGTATAAGTATCATGGTAACCAAGTCGGTGTTCTGCTGTTCGCGCATCTTCTTTATTTTATAATCGTAGGCAGCCTGCAATTTGAGCACATTATGCTCATCACGCCGTTTTGCCTCGGCGTCCCAAGCCTGCATGAAAGCATTGCCGGCACGGAGAGCCTTATCGTAGCGTTCCTGCTTTGCATACAACTTCATGACCTGTTGGAGCACAAAGATTCGCTCGCCCGGATTGGAAGCAAGTTCGGAGGCTTTCTCGCAGAGACTGTCAATAACAGCATTGCTGTCACCTTCCTGATAACGAATCTGCGCCAATGTGACGTATCCGACGCTGTTGGGCCTTATCGCATTCCCCTTCATGGCATAAGCATGAGCCGTAGGCAGATCTGTCTTCATTGAAACAGCGGCGATATAGTTGTAGAAGTCCACACGCTGAGAATCTGGCACGTCTTTCATATAGGTGAGGCACTTGTCGAGGTAGAGACTGGCGCTGTCGCGCATACCCATGCCATTATAAATCTGCGAAACGAACACCAGGGCATAGGCAATCCAGTTGTTGTTATTGGCCATGGTCGACAGGTCGAGGTTGCGCTTACCGTAGGTCATGGCGAGCTGGTACTGGCGTTCGGACATATTCCAGTCGGTGAGGCTCTCCATGATTTTGTGACGAATGGTGAGGTCATCAATGCCGTCAGCAACAGCCTCCGCCTTCTTCATCGCTGTGAACGCCTGCTGTACACGACCGTCTTCATAATCCGCCACGGCCTGATAATATAGACTCTCGGCCAATCGTTCCTTATCATCCAAACGGGTGAACACATCGATGCACGAGCGGATAAGCGTGTCGGAGGGAGAGGTACGGTAGCTCAGGTGGTTGAGCTTGACTGTAAGGAGGTCATATAGCGCCTTGTCTTTTTCGGATAAGCCATCCGGATTAACCATGTTGAGACAGAGTTGCGCCGTATCAAGCCTGTTGTCATTCAAATAGCCGTTGATCTCTATCAAACGGTCGCGGTCGGAGTTACAGGCTGTTAAAACACAAAGGGTTACCGCGAAAATTAAAAACAATCTTTTCATACATATAAAAATTAGAAGGTGCAAAAATACAAAATATCCGATAAATGCCGCTGATTCATATATGAGTCAGCGGACCGTTGTTTTTTTTATCATATTTAACGAAAACCGCCACGCGTATCTCTACAAATGGCCGGCAAAAGTACAACTTTTTTTGCAAATATGCAAATTAAGTGGCTACGATCTATGGAACGTAGCCATTGTTAAAATAATTATCGGTATTTAAGTGCTCTTAACTAAAAGTCTGGTCAAAACTGGCATGATGGCAGGTACCATCCCATCTTAGCGGATTTGGATGTCGCATTTTGCGATTTCCAATTTTTAACCTCTTGATTATCTGAAGAATTTGATGTCACATTTTGTGGTATCAATGGCGAAAACGGGGCATTCCCGTTCACTTTTCTGCTCTTTTCGCGTTATTTGTATGTTGAAATCAATCTCAGATGTCATTGACCTGTCCCCGTGGCATCATTGTTTTCTAAATGATAGGTAAAAAGAACCTGAACCTTGTCACCATGGGCTGCTAATACTTCTCTTCGACTTTTTCTCTACCCTTGAATGGCTGTACATTATTGATATCAAAGTAAAGAATACCCATTGAAACATTCACTTTGTCATTCCAAGTTTGTTGCTCAATGCAAATAGAGTTTGTGTAAGCAGTTGTATTCTTACCCAACAAAACCTCTAATAAACGAATCCCATCAACACGAGAAACAAATTTGCCATCAAAAGTATAGTATTCTTTATCATTTATTACTGTGGCAAGCGAATCTGGTATAGTTCCAACTATATCAAAATAAACTTCATATATGTTGTTTTTATATTCAAAACCACTTGGAGTTATCCAAGATCGGAATTGTACTGTACATTTACCGTCTTTTTCACTTATCCCGGACAACTTGACAGGAATACCCTTAAGTATGTTATCTTTCTCTAAAGTATCAAGCAGTATCCTACAAAAATCATTGTTAGCTTTTTCACGGGTAATATCATTTGTGTTGAAATCCTTATGCTCATCAACAAATGACTTAATGAATGTTTCTATTGGTAGTTCTTTCTCCACAAGTCTGGTCCTTTCTCCAGGCTTATTTATACAACTTGTCAACAAAATAATTGCTAACACAAAAATTGCAATCCCTTTACGTAAGGTAGTTAATATGTTCTGTTTCATATTCATAATAATTATTTGGGTACAAAGATAAGACTTTTCTACAAACTAAATATAAACAATAAGGTAATATTTCACAGAATCTTGTAGAAGCATTTTATCTGCATAATCCTAGTCCATAATAAATGGCTTTCAGGAGACAGAACTGCCCTTTGTCATTTCATTACTATTCTTTTCCGTATGATCGAGCACCATTACCTATAGGCAAAGCTCTGTATTTTTGATAAAACTGATTCAGAAATATAGATTCCAAATCCTTGGATTCCTGCTTGCCTCGACACTTAAATACGTCAACATGACTGCCATTGTAATACATATATTGATATTTAGAAGGCAACTGCCAGTTATTTTTAAGCCCCCAATCTTTATCATTAATGAGGCGTTTTAAACCTTTAGTATAGTGTTCATCTTTCAATCTCCTCAACAAATCGTCAGACATCCCAATGTATATTATTGGGCTTTTCTTTCCATTCGGATAGGTATATCTAATACCACGTGTCGAAGTTATCACATAAACACCCATATCCCCACTCACAATTGGACATTTAAAATCTTTATCTGCAAAATCTTGAAGTTCAAAACTTGCATCAGGACCTCTGAGAGGTCTGAAGTTCGGAAGAAAAGACTTGATATAACGTTTCATTATCTATTGTTTATCATTAGAGTTATTTTATCAAATCAGATTACTTCTCCATCACAATTTCTCTTTCTTCTGGAGTTAGGCCATAGAGGTCGAAGACGCGCTGGTCTATTTCGTTATCGGTTTGAGCGATTTGAGCAGAAAGCTGGTTGCAAGCTTCGCGGTATTGATTGAAGTAGTCTTCCCACTCGTCTTGTTGACTTAATGAGAGTTTTATCTTCTGTTTCTTCAGTTCTGCTATAAATGCTTTGAATTCCATTTGGTCGAATGCCTGCAAAGCCGTCGTTATTTTCACGCCCTCGAAGTTCTCCGAAAGCCGACGAAGGAAACGGCTACGCTTCTCCTTCAATTGCTTGTTTAAGGTGAGCATCGTGTCAGCAAGGGTGATGAAGGGTTGCTGGGCGTCAAGAGCTACAACTTTAATATATGTATTCTTTAAATTAGGGGCAGAATAAAGCAAATATCCGCCTGACATTCTAAGCCCATCGAACAAACATTCAAACATATAGTTGTATAACTTGGAATTCAGCCAACATAAAACATATTCCGGAATTATAAAATCTTTGAATGAGTGTATGCAGTTGGTATCAATTGACGCGTATTCTCCGTCTTTATCGTAGAACGCTTCACATGATAAACCAATTTTTGAAATGATAATCTTTGGTGAAGCGTAAAGAGAATGTCGATTCAATGATATTTCGCAATTATCAGAAGGGAGGTACGGGTTAAGATATTGCTTTCCTTGCTTGGTTAGCGTTGAGATTCCCCACATTGTGAAGTAAGGATCAATAGTACCTGTATTGATGAGTTTATAACCACATGCTTCTTCCGTAATGAGTGAAGCATAGTCGTCTGCTTCTTTTGCTGTTGATGTGGCATTTATCTCTCCTATAAAAGACAAAGGTTGGCTCTGATTAATTACTTTTTGAGTAATTGCCAATTTGTCATTTAACAGAAATCCTAATATTGAATTTTCTAAAATGTCTAATTTGTCAGATGGATAATGTTTGCTGATTAGCTCATGGTTATCATCAAACTTTCCACACAATACGGATTCATTGCTTCCATTTTGAAGCATCGTTATTACAGGATAAGTTGATGCGTCTTCGAATACTTTCTTATCCGAATAATCAATCAGCTGGTAGAAAGAATATTTATTGATAATATGTTGCCGTAAAGCTGTTCCGTAACTTGCAGACAAATACCTGTTTGGAGTAATATATGCAAGCACTCCATTAGGTTTTAGCATAGACAAACCTTTTTCGAAAAAGTAAATATAAAGGTCTACTGTTCCTTTGGCTGTTGAATAATGCTTTTTTAAAAATATATACTCTTCATCAGAATAACTCTTCTTTAACTCTATGGCATTCACGTACGGTGGATTTCCAATCACCACATCAAAACCACCTTTCTCAAACACTTGCGGGAACTGCTCATGCCAATTGAATGCCTTTTCGCCAGCAATGGCAGGGTCACTAATCAGCGAGTTTCCGCATTTGATGTTCTCGTTCAAAGAATTGAGTTTACGATGAGGCTTGGCAGTACGTAACCATAGTGCCAGCTGGGCTATTTCCACGCTTTCCTCGTTGATGTCAACGCCATAGAGGTTGTTCTCCAAGATGCTGTTTTCCACGCTTTGAAACTCGATGGTTGAGCCAGTTATCTTTGCTTCCATCTCATCTATTAGCTTGTGCTCCTTCATCAGGAACTGCAAGGCAGCATTCAGAAATGCACCACTACCACAGGCGGGGTCGAGAATGGTGATTTGCAAGAGCCAGTCACGATATTGTTGCAACTGGTCGAGCAGGCGTTTCTTTGTCTGGAGTTGACGGTGTTGGTCGCTGAAGTATTCTTCCTCTTTGATGTTGAATTGTAGTTTTTTCTCTGCACACAACCGCCCCACGGTGTTCTCCACGATATACTTGGTGATATATTGAGGAGTATAGAAAACACCGTCTTGCTTACGCTTGGATGTGGTGGGGCTGCTGCCGCTGGTGATTTGCTGAGACACCTCTTCAATTTCAGACAGCGAGTTTTCAAAGATATGACCAAGAATGTTTACATCCACATCGCTCTCGAAATCGTATTCTGATAGCTTGCGCGTATGTTTTACCAGAAGGTCGTCGCTAATCTTGATATTGTCCAGCACCTCATCAGGTTTGAATAAGCCGCCGTTGTAGGCAAATATTTCATACTTCTTACCCTGATAGCCGGTATTCATGTAACCGAAATATTTCTTTACCCGATCATAGAATGGGCGGTATTCGTCCATCTCCTTCAGTTTCTCCCACTGGTCGATAATCTGCACCATCGAGTTAGGAGGAAGTAAACCACAATCCTCAGCAAAGAAGATGAACAGTAGGCGGTCTAATAGTTTCTGCGTCTTCTTGAATAGCAGCAGTTGCCACTCTTTTTCATCCTTTCCTTCGGGCGTCGGGTTCTGCTTCAGGATATCAGCAAAAAGATCGCGTTTGAACTGAGAATAGTCTTTGTAAAGTGCTTGGGTAATCTGGTCTTCTGAAGATACAGATTCTCCTTTCATCTGCAAAGCCACACCCTTGACCACCTGCGGCCAAGCCAGGCAGAGGTAAAGTTCGCGGAAGTCGTCTTCGGTGAGTGTGAACAGATTCCACTCACGGTATTCCACAGCATTGTCTATATAAAGGCGCAGCTTCTCAAAATTGGAGATGATGACAAGGCGTGTTCCTACGTGCTGGCTCTTATAGTTGAAGGCCTGCGGCTCCACTTTCGAGAGGTCGGGGGTCTTGTGGTCCTTCAGTTCTATCACGCCAATCACCTTTCCGTCTAGCTGAATGGCACCATCGGCTTTCTTAGAATTCGTCTCGTTCTTCTTCTCAGTGATGAGGTTATAGTTAGGCAAAGGGTTCAGCGTATAGCCCAGCACCTTCACAAACAACTCCCTGAGAAAGCCTTCCTGGAACTGCTCTTCCTTTGATTGAAGGATGTTCTGCTGAATGTCTTTGTTCAGGAAATATTGCTGGTATTGCTGCCAAGGATTTTCCGTTGTTTCCTTGGGCAGCGCCTGCTTGTATTTGTTGACTATCGTTTTTTGAAACAGCATAGTTGATAGAAATTCTAAGACTTTTGCAAAGATACGATTAAGCGAGGACAATACAAAATAAATTTTTATTTATTTTTATTGTCGAGCGAAAGTATCTTCGGCGAAGCCAATGTACGATTAAGTGAGGACAATACAAAATAAATACGGATTTATTTTTATTGTCGAAAGGTGACAGGATCTGTCCCTTGTCACCCTCATGGCAAAAGTGCAACGGTGCGTTGCAGTTTAAATCACAGCCATTATATCGCTCGTAAAAGAAGGTGACAGGATCTGTCCCCTGTTACCATTCCTGTCACCATTAAGAATCATCGACAAATAAAAACTCAACAATGTGAGAAACGAGAGTTTTGATATGAGTTCAAAAGCTGGTGTGCTGAATTTGTCCGATGCCGTCGGATTTTTTTCCAAGGATTTGTCCGATGCTGAACATTCACGCTTCTCACTCTAAATATTCATTATCATATCAAATTTGAATATAAATGTTTGGTATTCTTTACTGAAAAGTGCTTAGATGAAGTGATAAAATAACCCCTTCATGGTCTGAACTGCAATCAGGCATAGAAGGGGTTTTATTCCTTACGACAGTAACCCAGAGAGATGCAATCTAAGGGGCATACATCGTAATGGTTTCTTTCTTGTTGCAAAGATAAGAATAATTATTGAAACCACCAAGAGTTATGTTATGTGTCAACTATTCTAGTATGGAAAAACACAAGATCTGTGTATGAATTTACAAATTGAAAGCGATATAATACTAATGTTACAAAATAAGCGAATATCATCTTTCTCAATATTTATCGATGTTTTCAGATAAATTTTGTCCCATTGTCCCATGTCCCATGTCCCATTAAGGTGGTTCATTATATGGGAGAAGATAGAAAAAGTTATAGACTATAAGTTTATATAATTTATATTAATATATAATATATATATTATATATATAATATAACCTTCAAAACTCCACATGTTGAAGGTGCTTAATGGGACATGGGACATGGGACATGGGACGTTTTTGAGGCAGCCGGCAAGATGGTCGTGAACATGATCTATGGCACTTTTCAGTGCAAACTATGGCACTTTCTGGCACAAACTATGGCAGTTTGTGTGTTTTGTCAAAAAAATGCAGTATGAAGTGAAAATAATTGACAAAATATTTTGCCATGTCAGAAAAAGTTCGTACCTTTGCAGAGCAAAAGCAAAGTGGTGCGAAATCCGACAAATAGTGCGCAGATTTGAAAGATCTTAACACAACAAAGCTCAGCAAAACGTTAACCCTAATTATTAACTTTAAATCTAATTACAATGGCAAGATTACTTCTTAAAACGTACAAGAACAACAACAGCAAGAACAGCGCTTACGGCAAGACCTATGGTCGTCTGGTTTATCATGACACGATGAGCACCAGTGACCTCTGCCGCCACATGATGAAGCACGGTACGATCTTTACCTCCGATGTCGTGAAGGGCGTAGTGGAGAAGTTCATCCAGTGTTTCGAGGAACTGCTCCTGGAGGGCAACAAGATCAAGCTCGACGGTCTGGGCACCTTCTACCTGAGCATCAACACGGAGGGTGTGGCCAACGAGAAGGACTTCACTGCGAACAACGTGAAGGCCATCCGCATGAAGTTCATCGGCGACCAGAGCAAGGAAAGCGAGTACGCCACCAAGATGCTCACCAACAAGGCACGCTTCCGCTCCCTCGGAGAGGAAGAGCCGGGCGAGGAGGGCGGCGAAGGTAGCGGCGAATAAGCCGCTCGCCGCACGCCCTCTAGGGTGCCCGCAAAGCGGGCAGAAATTGAACAGAATTTGGAACAAAATTAAACAATATAAAAGGGATTTTGTAAGATTTTGATTTAGATTTTGATAAATTTCTGCCCGACAGGGCACTCCATAAAAACAAATTTAATGTTTAATGTTTAATCTTTAATCTTTAATGTATATCATGAAAAAGGAAACTTGGAAATTCATCATTCAGACAGTAGCAGCCATCTTGACCGCCATCGCCACCAGCCTGGGAGTCACCAGCTGCATTTGCTAGGGAGGCTACCCCTAGCCCCTCCCAAGAGGAGGGGAACAAGAGAAGAGGATGAGCAACTGCTCATCCTCTTTCTTTGTTACTACTAGCGCGTGAAAGACGTATGTTCTTATGTTATTATGTCTAAATCTGTTCTTATGTCTTAAAGCACCACGGCCCTACCATTATAGATATACACTCCCTTCTTCATGGGCTTCCCACTCAGCTTCTGTCCATCAATGGTGAACCACTCTTCCCTTTGACCTTTGACCGAATTCCTTTGACCGTTTTCAATGCCTGTGGTGATACCCGAGGAACCCTTATAAGTGAAGTAGCCCGGATTGCTTGTACCACCGTCGATACGGGCGTAGGTCTTGTCCGTCGGGTTGGTATCTTTCCATGTCGTGCCTTTGCCGCCCTTCAGTTCGTCGCAATCTGTGAACATATCAACAGAGTACGTCAATGCAGTCGTTGTCCAACCACTCCCAACATAGATTGTTTGAAGGTTGTGGCACAATTGGAACATCTCTGGTGCCATGCTTAATTTGGCCGTGTTGAAGCTACTCAAATCAATGCACACCACATTGTAGCACTCCTTGAACATACTATGCATATTAGTAACATTTGACGTGTCAAAGTTACTCAAATCAATGATAATCAAGTGGTAGCATTGTTTGAACATAGCTGCCATATCAGTTACCTCGCTGGTGTTCAGATACTTCATGCCATCGATAGATTTAAGCGTTAACATCCCTTCGAACCAACGTTTGGTGGATGTAGGTCGGGCTTCAGCGAACGATGGGTCAAAAACCACCCTTTCCGCCCCCATAACAGACCAACCGGGTTTGTCAATGAATCTTATTTCCAAACCGCCGTAAGTCTTATGACCTTGATCATCATGGTCACTACGATAAAAGTCGTAGTAGAACGTCAGCGTGCTATTGTCACGAGTGTAGCAGGCATACATCTCGTTTTTGCCTGTGAGGTAACCTGGACTGTTCGTAACGCCATCGATGTGGGCGTAGGTCTTGTCCGTGGGGTTGGATGAATTCCATGTCGTGCCTCGACCGCCCTTCAGACTGCTACAATCAGAAAACATTGACAGTGATGAAGACACGGTATTCGTTCTCCAACGAGTAGTCACATAGATGGTTTGCAGACTGGTGCAGCCATTGAACATATAATCCATGTTAGTTACTATTGCCGTGTTGAAGCTGCTCAAATCAAGGCTCTTCAGACTGCTACAATAACCGAACATCCAAGCCATATTGGTAACCTCGCTGGTGTTTAGGTAGTTCAGGCCCTGAATGGATTGAAGGTTAGCCATGTTATAGAACCAATCGTAGGTGGATGTCGGACGAGCACCTACGAACGAGGGGTCAAAGACTACCTTGGTCACATTGGCTTTGGTGCCGTCAGTGTCCCATCTGGTATCAGTGGCGCCTGTGTTAAGGTTGTAGGTTGTGCCCGAGCGAGAGTTGCGCTGGTCGTCGTAGTAGAACGTAAGCGTGGTGTTCGACTCAGTATAACAGGCATAGGCTAAAGTACCCAAAGCAGTGAAATAGCCGGGATTGTTAGATCCACCATCGATTTGTGCGTATGTCTTGTCTATGGACCTGCCTTCAATGGTCGTGCCTCGGCCGCCCACAAGACTGGTGCAGTTATTGAACATATTTGCTGAGCTCGTCACAGCAGCTGTGCTCCAATTACTGCCTACATAAATGGTTTGCAGACTGGTGCAGCCATAGAACATTTGCATCATATTGGTGACGTTAGCCGTGTTAAAACCGCTTAGGTCAAGACTCTTCAATTGAACGCAGTACATGAACATATAAGCCATATTGGTTACATTGCTGGTTTTCAGGTAGCTCAGACCCTCAATGGATTGTAGTTGTCTCATTGCGTAAAACCATGCGTAAGTGGTCGTTGGAGAGGTAGCACCAAACGACCAGTGAAATACAACTTTTGTCACATAGGCTTTGGTGCCGTCTGTATCCCACCCAGGATTTTCGTCTCCAGTGTTCAGGTCGTAGGTTTTGCCAGTGCGGGAACTGCGCTGGTTGTCGTAGTAGAACGTGAGCGTGGTGTTCGACGAGGTATAGCAGGCGTATGCCTCGTCAGCATTAGCGCCAATGGCGCACATCAGGGTTATCAATAGGATAACCATTCTTTGAAGGATCGTGTTGGGTTTCATATCTAAAAGGTGTTTGATAGTTTATGGATTACGCTGCAAAGATATAAAAATCAGGAGAAAAAACCAACAAAGGGAAGGTTTTTTCTTCAAACGGCGGTAGGCATCTTGACCGCCATCGCCACCAGCTTAGGTGTCACCAGCTGCATGTAGGAGCCTACCCCTAGCCCCTCCCAAGAGGAGGGGGACAAAAAGGAGAAGCCTACCCTAGCCCCTCCCAAGAGGAGGGGAACAAGAGAAGAGGATGAGCCAACTGCTCATCCTATTCTTTTTATACTTGATGGCAGGGCCAGTGCCTTGGCAAAAACTAATCAAAAGTAATATTAAAGATATAAATTCATGTCGAAATGTTTGTTATATTAAACATTTTTATCTATCTTTGCACCCAATAAAATACAATTATGGGGAAGAATACATTTGGTAAAACGATGCCAAGAGCATTGAGCCAGAACCTGAAGATTATGGGCGAGCAAATCATGTTGGCTCGCAAGCGTAGGCATTTGTCTATGCAGGACATTGCAGACAGAGCTACGGTGACACGTCTTACCGTCTCTAAAGTGGAACATGGCGACCCAACGGTGTCTATGGGTATCTATGCGCGTGTACTCTTTGCACTTAATTTGGAAAACGACATCACCCTGCTTGCTGCTGACGATGCTCTTGGCAGACAGCTTCAGGATGCAGAATTACTGAGGAAATGAAAAGGATAACAGTTTACGCAGATTTTGACTTTCTAAACTCCCCCGAAGAGATTGGAACTTTAGGCTACGAACATGTTCGTGGCAAAGACCATTTTGTCTTTGAGTATTCGCGCGAATGGCTGAAACAGCGTGGCGGCATTCTGCTGAGTGGTGACCTGATGAATGTTCCTTCGTTGCAGCATCCTCGTGGCAATGATAGTGTATTCGGTTTCGTCAAGGATTCTTTCCCCGATCGATGGGGGCGTTTGTTGCTTGACCGCAGAGAACGACTGACAGCCCAACAGGAAGGCAGGCCGAAACGCGTGCTCACAAATTACGACTATATCATCGGCATTGAGGACTTCACTCGCATGGGCGGCATACGATACAAAGAGGAAGATGGCGATGGCTACATCAATGCAAGTGCAAAATACCTCGTCCCCCCTATCGAGAGTCTTCGCGCCCTGTGTGATGCTTGTCATGAGATAGAGTTGGCAGAAGAACGTAACGAATTGCCAGAACAACGTTGGCTCGACCAGTTGATTGATCCAGGTACTTCGCTCGGTGGCGCTCGTCCCAAAGCTAATGTGATTGATAACGATGGCACACTGTATGTGGCCAAGTTCCCGTCAAGAAAGGACCTGGAGAATACGGAACTCATTGAGCACTTCTCGCATCAGCTTGCAGCCAAGGCAGGAATCAATGTGGCAAAGACGCGTACCATCAAGATATCAAAAGACCGCGATCTGCTTCTTTCTGAACGCTTCGATAGAACAGCAGAAGGCCGTCGTATTCATTTTGCTTCTGCAATGTCGCTGCTCGGACTGGATGATGGGGCTGGCAGCAACACGGGTAATGGTTATCTGGATATAGTAGATTTCATCCTTCGCGGTTGCACCGATGTACGGCAGAATCTCAGGGAACTCTATCGTAGAGTGGCATTCAACATTATGTTTGGCAACAACGATGACCACTTCCGTAATCACGGTTTCCTGCTTACCCCCAAAGGTTGGACTCTCTCTCCTGCATACGATATCAACCCAGGAGCGAAGTCACATCAATGCCTGCTCATTGATTCATACACAGAAGTGTCTGATACAAGCATCCTTCTCTCTGCAAGCGAAAGCTACATGCTTGAACGACAGGAAGCATCAGAGATTATAGAAGAGGTTCGTACCGCCATCAAAGACTGGCGTAAGACAGCCACAGAACTGCAAATATCCCCCAAACTATTAGAATCTTATTCTATTCGCTGGGATGCTTTAATCGACAAACAATCATCACAAAGATAGAGGATGAGCAATCGGCTCATCCTCTACTTTTTATATAACCACGAAAACGTTTCTCTGCATTATCTGATTACCGTCTTGCCGTTGTGGATGTACACACCTTTCTTCGTAGGCTGCCCATTCAGCTTGCGGCCGTCAATGGTGAACCATTCTTCACTTTGAACTTTGACTGCATCCCTTTGAACGTTTCCAATGTCAGTGGTGATTCCAGTATTGCGATATGTGAAATAGCCGGGATTGCTGGAGCCGCCGTCGATGTGGGCGTAGGTCATGTCCTTCGGGTTAGATGCGTTCCACGCCGTGTTTTTGCCACCCACCAGACTAGTGCAGTTATAGAACATATTTGAGGAGCTCGTCACGGCCTCTGTGTTCCAGCCATCACCCACATAGATAGTTTGCAGATCGCTACATTCACCAAACATGTTATCCATCTGGGCTACCTTAGACGTATTGAAGTTGCTCAGGTCAAGGCTCGTCAAACCACTACAGTAATAGAACATAAAAGACATGTTAGTTACCTCGCTAGTATTCAGATAACTCATACCCTCGATGGTTTTAAGTTTCGTCATTCCATAGAGCCAACTGAAAGTGGTCGTCGGACGGGCATCAGCAAACGAGGGGTCAAAGACCACCTTGGTCACATTGTCATAGGTTCCGTTAGTCATCCAAACAGGACTAATACCACCCGCGTTCAGGTTGTAGGTGTTCGAGCGGGAAACGCGCTGGTTATCGTAGTAGAACGTCAGTGTCGTGTTCGACTCTGTGTAGCAGGCATAGGCCTCACGCGCTGTGAAGTAACCTGGGTTGCTGGGACCTCCGTCGATGTGGGCGTAGGTCTTGTCCACATAGCTGGAGTTGTAGCTCGTGCCTTGGCCACCCTTCAGTTCGGTGCAATCTTCGAACATTCTACTAGAACCCGTCACAGCTGCAGTGCTCCAGCCATCGCCTACATAGATGGTTTGCAGTTCACTGCATTTCCAGAACATGCCACCCATATTATTCACTTTAGCCGTGTTGAAACTGCTTAGGTCAAGGATCTTCATTTTTTTGCATACTCCAAACATACCAAACATATTGGTCACCTCGCTGGTGTTCAAATTGCATATGCCCTCGATGGCTTGAAGGTTCGTCATTTGATAGAACCATCTGTAAGTAGTCGTCGGGCGTGCTTCAGCGAACGAGGGGTCAAAGACCACCTGGGTCACATTGGATTTGGTGCCATCAGTGTACCAATCAGCATCTTGAGAACCCGTGTTCAGGTCGTAGGTGTTCAAGCGGGTACTGCGCAGATGGTCGTAGTAGAATGTCAGCGTTGTGTTTTCTGGCGTGTAGCAGGCATAGGCCTCATTTGGCTTCTCTGAAAAGTAGCCTGGATTGCTCGGGCCTCCATCGATGTGGGCGTAGGTCTTGTCCTTCGGGTTAGATGCGTTCCATGCCGTGTTTTTCCCTCCCACTAGACTGGTGGAGTTTATGAACATCATGGCGGAACTCGTCACGGCCTCTGTGTTCCAGCCATCACCCACATAGATAGTTTGCAGATCGCTGCAATTATGGAACATGCCGTTCATATTGGTCACCTTGGACGTATTGAAGCTGCTTAAGTCAAGGCTCGTCAAGCTACTGCAGTAAGCGAACATCCAAGCCATATTGGTAACCTCGCTGGTGTTTAGGTAGTTCATACCCTCAATGGATTGAAGGTTAGCCATGTAATAGAACCAATCGTAGGTGGTCGTCGGACGAGCACCTACGAACGAGGGGGCAAAGACTACCTTGGTCACATCGGTTTTGGTGCCGTCAGTGTCCCATCCGGTATCAGTGGCGCCTGTGTTCAGGTCGTAGGTGTTCGAGCGGGTACTGCGCAGGTTGTCATAGTAGAACGTCAGTGTTGTGTTCGACGAGGTATAGCAGGCATAGGCCTCTTGGGCATTGGCGCCAATGGCGCTCATCATGGTTGCGATCAGAACAACCATTCTAAGGAGGATATTTTTCGGATTCATAAGCGTATCGGGTTTAGTAGTTGTACTTTGCAGATTATTCCTTTTGGGGGCAAAGATACGAATTATTTTTCAAACTATGTTATAAAAGTGCTGAAAATGTTGTATTTATGAGCAAGGATTACTGACCCCACCCCCCTTGCCAGGGACCCCTCCCCTACGATGGGAGGGGAACACAAAGGGAGCCTACCCCTCGCTCGGCCTGTCACCTGTGGCGTTAGCCACCCTTGTCACCATGAGGATGTGAGGAAATAACCCAGCATTTTGGGAGATGTCAATACATTCCGGAGGGTATTTGATACATCATGGAAGGTAAAAGTTAAAAATAATTATAGGGGCACCAAATAAAAAGCGTTGTAAAAGGAAGTCATGGCTTTTTTCATTACTTTTGTATGGTAAACCCAAGTAATATGAAGAAGTTACTTACCATGCTCATCTGGGTGGTCTTCTCACCCCTTTTAACAAGCTCCGCTTTTGGATTCTATTTCCGTACCGTTGACGTGAAAGACGGTTTGGCTGATAATTTCGTACGGGATATAGTGCGTGACAGTTACGGGTATATATGGTTCTCCACCATCAACGGATTCAGTCGTTACGATGGCTATCGTTTCAGTAATTACACACCGCTGCAATATGGCGGGCGCAGCAACGATGTCTCGATGGTGCGCGAAACAGTCGACAAAACGCTTTGGATGATTTGCCAAGGTGAATTATATACATATGTTCGTGCGAAGGATACCTGGCAGAAAGATGGTACAGCCCAGCTGGCAGCACTCGGAATAAAGGGGGGCATGAAGGTGTTCTACGTGGATGAAAAGCATAACCTTTGGGTGGCAACTGATGGCGGATTGTTCCATTATGACTATGCCCAGCGCAAGCTCTATCCTATTGCAGGGTACAGCAAGTCGCCGGTGTTACACATCGTATCGAAGAACGGTAAGGTGATAGTAGTAACCGCCGACTACCGTATTTTCGAAGTATCCGAGAGCAAGAACCGTCTTATTCCCATCACCCAGGTTCCTTCAGCGACGTATAGTCGTGACAGCAGGGTGTATCTTGACAACGAGATGAACCTGTGGATATACAACTCCCACTCGCAGGCTGGTACTCAACGGGTTTACTCGCTCAAGACAAGAAGTTGGCAGCAGTTGTCGGAACTGGCTCAGATGGGGAATGTTTTTGTGAATGCCATTTCTGAAGATAACGATGGTAATCTTTGGGTGGGAACGGAGAACGCGGGCATACTGGTGTTTACCTACCGCGGTGCGATGCTCTTACAGGACAAGGTGATGAGAATGAAGGCATTCACGACACGAAGCAGTCATATACAATGCTTCTACCTTGACGACAACAATACCATGTGGGTGGGGTCTGCCAAACTTGGTGCGGCGTTCACCGATTTGTGTAACCCCAGCTTTAATCTGGTGCCCACAAGCGATTATGAGGACGTGAGTGCCTTGGTTCAGGACCGTAAAGGGAATCTGTGGATTGGTTTCGACGGTGATGGAATCGTGCAAAGAAACGCTGCGGGCGGCGTAACGCATTTCACAGCGCTGCGCGGACAACTGCCCTCGGACATTATCACCTCGCTGGCGTTCAGTGCGGATGGATCATTATTGGCCGGAACATACGGTAGCGGTATAGCCAAGTATAACGGGGCGGGTTTCACTCCTGTCTATACCGATTATCCTTATCTGAAATATGTGAAGTCGATGGCCGTGGATATCCACGACAATCTATGGGTAGCCACGGTTGATAGGGGCGTGGTGCGAATCAATCCGCAGGGGAAGACAGTCAATTATACCACCGAGAACTCTGTTCTGCCTTCGAACGGAACGCTCTGCTTGGCAAGCGACTCGCTTCGCGGAATGCTCTATATAGGTACTTCGATGGGCGTAGCCGTATATGACTGCAACAAAGGGCAGTTCATCCAGCCAAAGCAGTTCGATGAGCTAAAAGGATCGTATGTGTCGTCAATGATGGTTGACAACTGCGGTGTCCTGTGGATTGGCAGCAGAGAAGGACTATGGATCTATAACCCGCATCATGGGTCGATGAACCATTTTACCACCCAAGAAGGAATGTCGCACAATGCAGTCAGGGCGCTGACCATGGCGGCTGACCGGATCGGTGGGGAAAATGGCGAAGGAACCAGCGTGTGGGCAAGTACCGATAACGGTCTGACCTGTATTACCATGCAGGTGGACGAGAACAGACAGAAAACCTATAAATGTTATCCGTTCCTCGATTCCGACGGGTTGCAAGACGTTGCCTTCTCGAACAATGCTGCGCTGACCACCGTTGACGGAACGGTATTGCTGGGTTGCTTCACGGGGTATGTGAGTATTCCGCAGGAGGGCATTGCCTTTCATTATCCCAGTTTGATGATGCAGTTCACGACATTCCGCATCAACGGAAAGGATGTGCCTCAGTCGGGGAAGGACTTAACCGTGAATTACAACGACCGCTTCAGTATCTCGGTGTCGGCCATGGCTCCCGCACTCAGTAAGAAGATCAAATACCTTTATCGTTTCCAAGGCGATGAAGAATGGTCGCGAGCACCAGGCAGTACGCTCTATTTCGTGTCGCTGACACCAGGGAAGCATGTGCTGCAGGTGAAAGCGGAACTGGCTGGTATGATGGAGAGTGAGATTGCTGAGCTCACTATCAAGGTGTCGCCGCCTCTATGGCAGTCGAAGCCAGCACTGTTCTTCTACCTGTTGTTGTTAATGGGTATCAGCTATTTGGTATACAGGGCTTTGTCGTACAGACAGCGCAGAGAGATTGCCATGAAGCAGATGGAAATCAACTTGAAGAAGTATGAGATGGAAGAACAGAAGATTCAGTTCTTTACCAATATCAGTCACGACCTCAAGACACCGCTTACACTCGTGGTTGCTCCCTTGGAGAAGATACGCGAGGCCAGTCTGCCGGCACCTATCCGGACAGAGGTGGATGTGGCTTGGCGGAATGCCCGTCAGCTCTATGACCTTGTCTTGGAGCTGTTGGATTTCCGCAGACTGGATGTGGGAAAGGAGAAACTGAATCTCAAGCATGGCGATATTGTGAGCTTTGTACGGCAGACCGTTCAGGGTTTCACCTTCTATACCGTGCGTAAGCAGATTAAGTTGCAGATGCAACTGCCGCAGGAAGCCGTGGAGATTGACTTCGACGAGAACAAGATGCGACGGATTGTTACCAACTTGCTGTCGAATGCCTACAAATACAACATTGATAATGGTTCTGTAACTGTTTCCCTCACAACGACAACCTCTCCAAACGCTTCGCTGGTTCTCAGTGTGGCTGATACGGGAATCGGCGTGAACGACAAGCGTCATATCTTTGACCGCTTCATTCAGGAAACACACGGACAGGAGCAAGAGGGTAGCGGACTGGGTCTGCATATCGTCAAGCAGTACGTGGATATGATGGGTGGTAGCATCGACGTGACTGACAATAATCCGAGGGGAACCATCTTCACAGTGACTTTGCCCATCGCAGAATCCAATGAAGCGTTGATTGAAGATATCACTGACAATGATGCTTCATTCCTGACAGAGCAGACCACAACGGAAAAGCCTGCTACGAAACCCGTTGTCCTGGTGGTTGATGACAATGAGGATGCCCGGTTGTTCCTGCAAAGGAGTCTGGATGATGAATACCATGTGCTCGTTGCGGCAAACGGCAAGGAGGCTCTCGATCAGTTAGCCAAGAACGACCATGTGAGTATTGTGATCTGTGACGTGATGATGCCTGTGATGGATGGTATCACCTTCTTCAGAAACGTCAAGAACGATATCCGCTATTCGCATATCCCGGTAGTGCTGCTGACTGCCAAGAGCGGGGAGGAGAATATTGTGGCCGGACTGGAAGAGGGTGTGGCTGATTATATCACCAAGCCTTTCAGTTTGGCGGTGTTGCGGTTACGTATCCGCAAGATACTGGAGTGGTCGCAGAACGTGCATAACAAGGTGGCTACAGGAATAGAAATCAAACCCAGTGAGATTACCGTGAGCTCGCTCGATGAGGAACTGATCAGTCATATCATTGCTTTGATCGAGGAGAATATGCGGGATACGGAGTATTCGGTATCGCAGCTGAGTAGTGCTGTGGGAATGACACGCGGTCATCTGTACAAGAAACTCATGGCCATCACGGGTAAGTCGCCTGTGGAGTTCATCCGCATCATCAAGATGAAACGAGGAAAGAGTCTGCTTGACCAGGGTAAGACGAATATCTCTGAGGTGGCCGACATGGTGGGCTTCTCGGCCAAGATGTTCGCTCATTATTTCAAGATGATGTATGGTAGTACGCCTTCGGATTATCTGAGGAAACGCAAATAATAGAATTGAAGAATTGAAAAATTGAAGAATTGAAGAATTGAAAAATTGAAGAATAACATATATGACAAAGAAGAATCATCAAAGGATCCTATTAGCGACAGTCGTTGCGCTCACTGTCGCCATACAGGTTGTAGCCCAACCCTCAAATGTGGGGAAATATTCCACGCGCCTGTTGGGAAACGAACAGCAGATTGAGTCGATCATCAAGAGTATGACGCTCGAAGAGAAGATCGCCATGCTGCATGGTAAGAACATGTTCTCCTCGGCAGGTATCCCACGATTGGGCATTGCTGATATGGAATATGCCGACGGTCCGTTTGGTATTCGGGAGGAGATGGAGCCGCACTCATGGAACTCAGCCCACCTGACAACCGACTCAGCCACGTTCTTCCCCACAGGCTCGGCATTGGCTGCTACATGGAGCACCGACTGGGCTTATGCCTACGGACGAGGAATGAGTCGTGAGGCCCGGATGCGTGGAAAGGATATGATTCTCGGACCAGCCATCAATATCCAGCGTATTCCTACAGGCGGACGTACCTACGAGTATTTAAGTGAAGACCCGCTGCTGAGCGGAATGCTTGCCGTGGCTTACACGAAAGGCTCGCAGGACGATGGGACGGCGGTCTGTCTGAAGCATTATGCGTTGAACAACCAAGAGGACTACCGCGGTTCTGTGGATGTGCAGATCTCTGACAGGGCGATGCATGAGATCTATCTGAAACCGTTTGAAATGGCTGTCCGCGAGGCTGATGCCTGGGGCGTGATGGCTGCATACAATAAGGTGAACGGACGATGGTGTTCTGAAAACAACATCCTGCTCAATACCATTCTCCGTGAGCAGTGGGGATTCCCCGGTATGGTCATCAGCGACTGGGGTGGCGTACATTCTACCGTTGATGCGGTGACGGCCGGCATGAATGTGGAGATGCCCGGTAACCGGTTCTTCGGTCAGGCACTACTTGATTCGGTGAAGACGGGTAAGGTAAGCGAGGAGATTATTAACCAGCGCGTAAGAGAGATCCTGCGTGTAAGACTGACGGTGAAACCCATCGACAAGGCAGTTGCGAACAGCAAGCCAGTAGGTAATGACGAGGAGATGCTGACAGCCCTGCAGGTGGCACGGCGTTCTATCGTACTACTGAAGAACGAACCCATCGTAGGGAAGCACGCGCTGAAGACAGCGAAGAAACAACCCTGGCCCTTGCTCCCCATCAACCTGACATCAGTGAAAAGTATTGCTGTTATCGGCGAGAATGCTGTGACAAAGATGGCTCTTGGCGGTGTTGGTGCTGGTGTGAAGACACGCAAGGAGATCACACCCCTTGAAGGATTGCAGACCGTTCTTGGTGGTGGAACAAAGATTACCTATGCACCGGGCTACAAGAGCTTCGACAGGGATAGTCGTAATAAACGACAGAGTCCGCAGCAGTCTGCCGACAAGGAATTGATGGCTGAGGCCGTGAAGGTGGCAAAGGGAGCCGACCTGGTGATCTTCTTCGCTGGTGATAACCGAGAGGTGGAGACGGAAGGATCCGACCGCAAGAGTATCACCCTGCCTTCAGGACAGGATGAGCTGGTCAGGGAACTCGTCAAGGCAAATCCGCGCCTTGTTACGGTCATCGTTGCAGGCGGTCCGGTGGACATCAGTACGGTGAATGAAGTATCACCTGCTCTCGTGATGTCTTGGTTCAATGGCTCTATGGGCGGTCTGGCTCTCGCAGAGGTGCTGGCGGGCACCATCTCACCCTCTGGTAAACTACCTATGTCGTGGCCGAAGAAACTGGAGGATGTGCCAGCCTACGCTACAGGCTCCTATCCACAGAAAGCTGACAATAATCAGGGCGACATCTTCGTGGGTCTGGTGAATCAGGGACAAAACGCACGCACCGCTCGTAATTCATTCCAACCTGTGGCTAAATATGCAGAGGAATTACTTGTTGGTTACCGTTGGTACGACTGTAAGAATGTTGAGGTGGCCTATCCTTTCGGACACGGACTCTCGTATGCTACGTTCCAATACAGTAATCTGAAAGTGACACCCACTCTCGATGGTTTTGATGTTAGTTTCACGTTAGCCAACAACACCCAATTCGAAGCTGAGGAGGTGGCTCAGGTCTATGTCTCGCGCCCTGTCTCCAGCATCGATCGCCCGGAAAAGGAACTCAAGGGCTTCAGTCGTGTGGCCCTGAAGAGAGGCGAAAGTAAGACAGTCACCATCCCTATACGTCGTTCCGATCTCTGTCATTGGGACGAGGCTGCCCAGACATGGATGATGGAACCAGGGAAGCTTGACGTTTACGTAGGGGGTTCTTCGGATAACCTGCCGATGAAACAGACAACAGAGATTAAATAACATACGATTATGAAGATACTAATCATAGGTGGAACGGGTACCATCAGCAGTGCTATTACCCGTCAGTTGGCAGCTAGCGGACATGATCTGTGGCTACTGAACCGTGGTACCCGCAAAGACGAGGTACCGGCGAATGTAAGACAAGTGATTACCGACATCGACAATGAGGCTGAGGTGCTTCGTCAGGTGGGTAACGAGCAGTTCGATGCTGTTTGTGAGTTCATCGGCTTTGTGACCGCTCAGGTGGAACGGGATATCCGACTCTTCAAGGGGCGCACCCGACAGTATGTGTATATCAGTTCGGCCTCGGCCTATAACAAACCAGCCGCCAGTCATATGATCACGGAGGGTACGTCATTGGCCAATCCTTACTGGGAGTACTCGCGCAACAAGATTGCCTGCGAGGAACTGCTGATGCACGAATACCGTGAGAATGGCTTCCCTGTCACCATCATCCGACCCAGTCATACCTACTGCGAACGGGCTGTACCCCTGAGCGTGCATGGACCAAAGGGCAGCTGGCCAGTGCTGAAGCGCATGATGGAAGGAAAGCGTGTGCTGGTGCATGGGGATGGCAGTTCGTTATGGACACTGACGTGGAACGAGGACTTTGCCCGCGGTTTCATCGGACTGTTAGGTAATCCGAAAGCCATCGGCGAGGCTTTCCAGATCATGAGCGATGAGTCGTTGTCGTGGACTCAGATCTACCAGTGTACTGCTAATGCCTTGGGCGTGGCGTTCCATCCCTATTATGTGGCCTCTGACTTCCTGGCTGAGGTGGCTCCGGAGGGGTACGACCTGACTGGTAATCTTATAGGCGACAAGACAGTGACGGTGGTTTTTGACTGCAGTAAGCTGAAACGCGCCGTTCCTGGATTCAAGGCCACTACCCGCTTTGATGAAGGGGTGCGCCGCTGCGTGGCCTATCTGATGGAACATCCTGAGTTGCAGGTGGAAGATCCGGAGTTTGATGCGTGGTGCGACCGTGTGATAGAGGCACAAGAAAAAGCAAAAGAATTAGTATAATAAAGGATAGGATATGAGATACTTGTTATCGCTATTTGCCATGTTACTGACAGGGGTTACTGTTGGTCATGCACAGGATTTGAAGTTGAACGACCGTGAGTACTTCGAACGTCAGGGAGTGAATATTCTGGTATTCAGCAACAGTTTCAACGGTGGTTTCAATGACGAGAAGAACTCGGGTATTGAGATTATACAACACGGCGTACGGTCTGTTCAAGGTGGTGCCGTACGACTGAACAATACGCCTGAACAGTGGGACCTCGTGCCGAAGATGACCAGCAGGAAGGTGAACCGTGAGGATGGTAGTATTGAGGTGACCATGCGTTACGACGATTATGACTTCGACAGTCGTGCCGTAGTGACAGCAAAGGGTAAGGCGGTGGAGATTGCCATATGGCTCGATAAGCCCGTACCGGAAAAACTGGCTGGCGAAGCTGGTTTTAATCTGGAGTTCCTACCCTCGAAATATTGGCTGAAGACCTTCATCATGGACGGTCGTCTGAACCGTTTCCCGCGTTATGCAACGAGTCAGACCATTACCCGTCCCAACAGTGAGAAACCTCGTCAGTTCAAGGGCTTCAAGACCTACGATGACCGTGGTACGGATCGCTTTGTGGATCCCCTCCCTCTTGAGACGGGTCATCGCATCGTGATGGCTACTGATGATCCTGAACACATGATCACGATCAGTTGCGACGATGCAGAACTGAAACTCTTCGATGGAAGAATGCTGGCCCAGAACGGCTGGTTCGTGTTGCGCAGTGTACTGCCGAAGGGAAAGACGGGTAAGGTGATTACATGGACTGTGGAGCCTCATGCTATTCCTAACTGGATACGTGAACCGAATATCGGTTTCTCACAGGTGGGGTATATTCCTGATCAGCCGAAGGTGGCCGTGATTGAGCTCGACAAGAATGATCAGCCGCAGACTACAGCCTCACTGATGCGTATCAAGCCGGATGGCACAACGGAGCAGGCCTTCACTGGGAATATCCAGGACTGGGGTCCTTACTTCAAATATAATTATGTGAAGTTCGACTTCTCTGCGGTCAAGCAGCCGGGTGTCTATTATATCCAGTATGGTAAGACACGTACCAATGATTTCCTGATTGATGAGCATGTATATGACAAGATTACAGATGCTACCACTGATGTGTGGGTACCCATCCATATGAACCATATGTATGTGACTGAGGGTTATCGTACCTGGCATGGTGAACCGTTCAAGGAGGGTTACCTGCAGGCACCGCCCAGCGATCACTTCGACCTGCACAGACAGGGACCGACTACAGATACCAAGTACAAACCATACGAATTGATTCCCGGACTGAATATTGGTGGTTTCTTTGATGCAGGTGACTTTGACATCGAGACGGGTTCGAATATCAATGTGGTACAGAACTTCATCCGTACATGGGAACTGTTCAAGCCGCAGCGCGACGAGACCTTCGTGAGTCAGCAGCAGCGCTATGTTGACCTGCACCGACCTGATGGTAAACCGGATATCCTGCAGTTCATTGAGCATGGTACACTGAACCTCGTGGCACAGGCTGAACAGATCGGACACATGGCCTCTACGCTTTCTAACTCCATTCTCGACAACTATCATCATCTGGGCGATGCAGCCAGCATCACCGACGGATTGCATTACGATCCGAGTCTGAAGCCTTACGAGGTGTCGGCCGACGGTAAGCGCAGCGGTACACCGGATGATATGTGGGCCTTTACCACCCGTAATCCGAGTCTTGACTTCCAGGCTGCCACGATGTTCGCAGCAGCCAGTCGTGCACTCACAGGCTACAACGACGATCTGGCCGCCCGTGCCTTGAAGCAGTCGAAACGTCTGATGCAGGAGGCTACTGAATTGATGAATCAGCGTCAGAACCGTTTCCGTAACAACCGCGGCGACCTGGCTACCAACCTGCAGCTCTATGCTGCTACGAAGGAGAAGCAGTATCTGGACAACTTCCAGCAGCAGATCTGGCAGGCCCTCGACCGGAATGTTTCCAATACCATGCAGACTGCCTTGGATGCTGTTCCTTATATGGATGAGGCTTATAAGAAGCAGTTGCGTCCCTATGTGGAGAAGTACGAAGAATACATTAAGAACTTTGACACGCAGAATCCTTATGGTGTGCCCATCGGATTGGGTAACTGGGCTGGTGGTAATGCCGTACTCAGCTTTGGAACGACGGTGTGCTTTGCCCATCTCTACTTCCCGGAAATCGTTCCTGAGAAGGAGGTGTATCGTGTGGCTAACTGGCTCTATGGCTGTCATCCCTACCACAACTACTCGTTTGTGGCTGTAGTGGGTGCCACTCGTCCGAAGCAGGTGTTCTATGGAAACAACCGTGCCGACTTCTCGTTCATCCCGGGTAATGTGGCACCAGGACTGCTGTTCCGTCAACCCGATCATTTCGAGAACTTCGACGACTGGCCATTCCTCTGGGGACAGAATGAGGGAACGATTGCAGGTAATACGCAGTATATCATTTTCGGCTCCGCACTGAAGGATGCTGTGAACAAGAATAAGAAATGAATTATAAGACAATACTGATTATATTGTTGGGGGTGCTGATGCCCTGCATAGCGCATGGGCAGACAGAATATCAACGGTTGACCATCAGCGGACAGTTACTGGATGCTGATGAGAAGGAACCGGTCTTGCAGGCCACGGTGCAGCTGTTTACTGCCAACGACAGTACCTTCGTGGGTGGAACGGTGAGTGACAACAAGGGTAATTTCTCTATCGAGGCACCATCGAACGGTACCTACCGTCTGAAGATTTCCTCCATAGGTTACCAAACCATCGAGCGTGAGGTGACACTAAGGCGTGACCAGAACCAGGAACTGGGCAGTCTGCGAATGTCGCCTGAGAGCGTGATGCTGAAAGAGACCATTGTCACAGCACAGGCTCCGCAGGTGGTGGTGAAGAAGGATACGCTGGTGTATAACCCTGATGCCTTCCGTACACCTGAAGGCTCTGCCATTGAGGAGCTCATCAAACGTATGCCTGGTGCTGAGGTGGATGAGGATGGTAATATCACCGTGAATGGCAAGGAGGTGAAGAAGATCCTGCTCGACGGTAAGGAGTTTATGTTGGGTGATGTGGAGACGGCGCTGAAGAACCTGCCTGTTTCCATCATCCAGAACGTGAAGTTCTACGATCAGCAGAGCGACCAGGCTCGCATCACGGGTATTGAGGACGGAGAGAAGGAGACGGTACTCGACTTCACCATCAAGAAGGGTATGAACCGCGGGTACATGACCAACCTCGACTTGGCCGGCGGTACCAAGCACCGCTATGCTTCTCGTGCCATGGGTAGCAGTTTCACCGACAAGACACGTTTCGTGCTGATGGGGAACCTGAACAACAAGGAGGATAATGCAGGCTGGTGGAACCGACGCGGTCTGAACGCACGGAAGATGTTAGGTACCAACCTGAACTATGACGATGGAACGAAGCTGAAGGTGGATCTGAGCATCCGTTGGAACCATCGCGATGGTGACAACGAGAACGAGAATACGAGTGAGAACTTCTACAGTCAGGACTACCGTACCTTCTCGAACAACAACTCGAAGAGTATGTCGCGCAGCGATAACTGGAACGGGAACTTCCGCGTGGAGTGGAAACCGGATACGCTGACCACCATCTTGGTACGCGCCAACGGCAGCACGGGAAAGAACGACGGTACCCAGACGTCCGTGGCTGCCACGTTCTCGGATGATCCCTATCTGTATGTAGATGATCCGCTGGGGGTGTTGGGTACGTCAGCTTCATCAAGCGCATTAGATCCCTACCTGGTAAACTATAACCGTCAGGCCAGTCTCTCGTACGGAGAGAACAAGAATGCCTGGGGAATGTTGCAGCTGTTCCGCCGACTGAATGCCAAAGGCAGGAATATCACCTTCCGCGTGGAGGGCAGCGCAGGCGACAACCAGAATGAGAGCGCTTCGAACAATGAGGTGCATCTGTTCCGTATCAAGAATATCGCCGGCGAGGACTCTACTTACTACACGGCCCGATATAACAGTACACCCAGCGACAATAGTGGTTATGTGTTCAATGTGAACTACAGCGAACCGCTTTGGAAGGGGGCGCATCTGCAAACGAGCTACGAGCTGCGGTACAACCAGAACAAGAGCGACCGTCAGACCTATGATTTCAGTCATGAGCCACAGAACATCTTCTCGGGTATCGTTCCTCATTACCGCGACTGGGACACATGGCTCTCACCGGTATATGGATCGCTGGATGGCTTCCTCGACAGGAACTTGAGTCGTTACTCGGAATATAAGAACTACACGCATAACATCAGGATGATGCTGCGCTATTATCAGGAGAAATACGACTATAACTTGGGATTCCTGATTCAGCCGCAGCACTCGAACTATATTCAGGACTACCGTGGAATCTATGTGGATACGGTCAGGAACGTCACGAACCTGACACCCACGCTCGACTTCCGCTATAAGTTCACCGACCAGAGCAGTTTCCGCATCCAGTATCGTGGCGACACCCGACAGCCGGATATCACCCAGCTGCTGGATATCACCGATGACTCGAACCCGCTCTACATCACACAGGGTAATCCGGGATTGAAACCGCAGTTCACCAACTCACTGAATCTGTATTACAACAACTATATCAGTAAGTACAAGCGTTCCATCGTGATATATGCCAACTACCGCAATACGCGCAACAGCATCTCGAACTTGGTGCGATACAATGCCGAGACGGGTGGAAGCATCTCACGACCGGAGAATATCAATGGTAACTGGAATGTGAACAGTGGTATCACCTTCAATACAGCCATCGACACAACCGCTCATTGGAATGTGGGTACCGATACGAGGGTGCGCTACAATAACTATGTGAGCTATGTGGCACAGCAGAAAGCGGATGCACAGAAGAATACGACGCGCTCGACGAATATCTCTGAGCGCCTGAATGTAAGCTACCGCAACGACTGGCTGGAGATCACACTCGATGGATGGTGTAACTACCAGCATTCCCGCAACGAACTGCAGCCCACGGCGAATCTCGATACCTGGCAGTTTAACTACGGAGGACGATTCCTGTTACGCCTCCCGCTTGATATCGAGGTGAGCAGTGATCTGCATGAGCGTAGCCGACGGGGTTATAACGATCCGTCGTCGAACACCAACGAGCTGATATGGAACGGTCAGATATCCAAGACCTTCTTGAAGAGCAAGTCGTTGATTGTAGCGCTGAACTTCTACGACCTGCTGGCTCAGCAGAGCAACTATGAACGTTGGGTAGGTGCTACCGGTCGTAGTGATACACGGTATAACAGCATCAACTCATACGCCATGCTGCACGTGCGCTACCGCTTGAATATGTTCGGTGGCAAGGTGGATACAGAAGGACGCTATGACAAGAAGTGGGGTAACCGCGATCAGCGGAGAAGATGAAAGAGGAGAGAGGAGAGATAACGAAAGCTCCCAGTCTGTGTGATCAGACTGGGAGCTTGTTTTGTATAAGGAGTTCGAAGAATTCAGACTCCTGTAGTTTTGGATTTATTCGCCCACAACGATAACGCAGCGGTTCAGGTCGTTCTCTGTGAACGGCTGTACCGTGTCACCGTAAGAGCTGACAGTCATGCGGTCGGCAGAGAGTCCTTTCTCCTGCAATGCCTTAGCCACCTTCTCGGCACGTGCCTTGGCATAGCCCACGTTGATCTGCGGATTACCTGTACCACGGTCGGCATAACCCTTGATGGTGATACCCTTCTCAGGATACTTGTTACACCATGCCACAATCCTGTTGAGCTTAGCCTCGGGATCGGGATCAGAGAGACGGATGTTGTAGAAGAAAGTCTCCTCGAGCGGTTCGGGCTTCACCACAGGTTTGGGCTCTGGCTTAGGCTCTGGCTTCACCACGGGCTGTGGTGCCGGAGCGGGAGCAGGAGCCGGCTCCTCATAGACAATAGGAGCGGGAGCAGCCTTCTTCTTACCGAGCTTGAAGGTCAGACCGATCAGAGCGGTCAGCTGCCAGTCAGGATTGTAGTTGCGCTTGAGGTTGAACTCATCGTTCTTGTAGTTGGCATCTACTTCAAGACCTAAGGCCAGCTTCTCTGAGAGGTTCAGGTTGAACTGTGTACCAAAGCGTCCGTTATAGGTGCTGTGCTTCGTGCCACAGAGCTCAGGATTCTGAACAAAGTAAGTGGCGCGGTTCTGCGCATTGAACTCATCAAAGTCCCATCCGTAGTTCACACCGAAACCTGCCAACAATACCCAGTCGAACTTATCGCTCAGGCGGTTCGGGTTGATGATATTGGTCATGTTCATCAACAGGTCGAGGTCGCCAGTAACAGCATTGAACTTGTACGTATCATTGATAGCACCCTTTTTCTGCCAGCCCTGGAAATGGGCGCGTGCACCAACCTTCGAGTTAAAGTAACGACCGAAGGAAACGGCAGCCTGTGGGGTGATGAGCTTGGTGAAGTCGTAGTTGGTGAACGTTCCTTGTGCTCCACCTTGTATCGTGATGAAGTTATAGGGGTAGTTGTCCTCTACACTCTGTGCCTGAGCAGTGGACACTCCGAGAAGGAGTGCCACCGCGGCAAGGATATAATTGATCTTTTTCATAATCACCTAAATTATCGTTATTACTTTTTCTCAATGGTAGCATACATCTTGTTGCTCTGGGTACGACTGGGATACAGCTTGATGGTGTAGGTACCGGCCTCGTTGATTCGGAGGTTCGGACCACCCTCTGTCAAGTCATCAATAGAGTTGCCACCCAGGTTGATGTCCCAACTGCCATTGGTGGTGAACTTGAACTCATCGGCATTGAGGTCTGTGGTGATTTCCCAGCAGTCGTCAGCCATGTTGTAGCTCATGACAGTGTAAGCTGCTGCGTCCCATCCACCAGCTGTAGCAGGACCTACAAGACCCCAAGTGAGCTTGGTGGCAGTCAGTGAACCATTGGCTACGTCAGCAACGAGTCGGTAGTAACCAGGCTCTGAACAGTTGATGTTCGTGCCTTCACCAACAGAGAAGATCGGATCATAAGAGGTGAAGCTCTCATAGTTGTATTCAGCATTCCAGTTACGCTGCTTGGTGAACTTGAAATCACCATCCATGTAGGCATAGCCCTCATACTTTCCGTCGGAGTTTGCAGAGTACAAGGCTGGTGCCAGCTCAGGAGTCCAACCATAGTCGGGCATACCTGCGGCAGAGGTGTTGTACTTCTGTGCATTTCCGGGCACATAGATATACTCTTCGAAGTTCAACGCAGTGATCTCATAGGTGTAGGTCATCATATTGATGGTGATCTTGTAGAACTTCGCTGTACCGTCAACATGGAAGGAGTGGTCACCGTCGAGGTTGTAACGACGGTCGAAAGTACCGCTCAGGTCTTCACTGGCTCCCGTTGTACCGAACAGTTTTGTCCAGTTGCCCTCGCCGACAGCATCCATGGCCTCATCGTCACCAAAGGCGAACCACATCTCACTACCCGTGCTGGCAAATGTATAGGTGAATACAGGATCATCGAACACACTCTTGTCGCTGTGTGAGAACTTCATGTCTTTTGAACTGTTCCACTCGCCAGGACCACCAATGAGGTAGTAGTTGTCGGCGATGTTCAGCGGCTCGATCTGGTAGGTATAGTCCATCATGTTGATGGTAACCTTGATGAGTCTGTTACCTGCGGGAACACAGAATGAACCATCATCAGAGAGGTTGTAGCGACGATCGAGATTACCTGTCAGGTCGGTGTTACCGTTACCCTTGGTGGTACCGAACAGCTTCGACCAGTCATTGTCGTTACCGATAGCCTCACAAGCCTCGTCATCACCGATGGCAAACCAGGTGTCACCCTCAGAAGCATTGAATACGACGGTGAAGATAGGATCTTCATAAACGTCCTTGCCACTGTGTGTGAACTTCAACATCTTGTTGGCAGCCGACTCATACCAGTCGTTCGGACCACCTACTATGTAATAGTTCTCAGAGATCTGCGGAGCCTGCGGGATGGCTTTGATATGGAACTCACCAGATGTAGCCGACTTCACAGCAGTCTTGCCATTGCTCAGCCACATACTGACAGTAGCAGCCACCTCACGCTCTACAGGGCGACGACCGTACTGACTGATGATGTAGTTCTCCAGATCAGCTGCTGACATAGTACCGTCGGCATTGATGTTATAGGTATTCTCACCCAGCGAGATGGTATATATCGGGGTGTAGGAAGCATCAGTAGACGTCGGCGGAGTGATGTTACATACCTTCACCAGCTCGTCTTTAACACTGTTGAAGTCGATGACTCCAACGGTAGAGATGCTGCCGTCGCCGAAGGATACGATTTCCGGCTGGTCAACTTTCTGCGGATCGGCCCAGTCTTTGTAGTCGTCGGTGCAGGAAATCATCGACGCTACAAATGCTATTGCGAATAATATTTTCTTAGTCATAATCGTAATCTCTTTATTCTGTTATTGTTCGATTAACATGTAGTCACCGGTGATATCGTTGAACAGCAGGAGGTATTTGCCGTCGGGAATGACAAGGTTGCCGTCACCGTCGGCTTCTCCAGCCAAACCGTTCTTATAACCCCAGTTGGTGTCCCAGCTGCCCGGAGTCTTGATCTTCAGATGGTCGCCACCGTTTACCTCAAATGACCAGAGGTGGTTCTCTGCGCCGTCGAGGGTAAAGACAGGTGTCATGTCAGAGTCAGACCAATCATTGAAGGTACCTGCAATGCTGAGCTGGTCAAAGACCTTCACATCCTTCTCGTACTTCTCGATGATGATCTCGTTGGTACGGGTATCCACATTGATGGTGTAGTAGCCCTTCTCGCCAATGCCGATGTTGTGGTTGTCACCGTCGGCGTCAATGAGGAAGCTACCCGGATTCTTCACGTTGGTGAAGTTCATCTGTGTGTTCCAGTCACCCGGTGTGAGCACGAACTTGAACTGACCGTCCTCGGGGAAGTAACCTGTGAAAGAGGTCATACCACCACCTGTGGCCTTGTCATATTCTCCATTCGGTACGAGGAACATCGGAACGAGACCCTTGCCGACGCCGTTGGCATCATTGCTCCAGGAAGCACTACCGATGCAGTTACCCACCATGTACCAGATGATCGGTGCGGCCGGTTTCAGCTCAATATAATAAGGTACGGCCTTCATGGTCACCACATTCGAGTAGATGGGGTAGTACTCGCGGAACGAAGCATCCCTGATCGCGGCCTTCACGCGGAAGGCGAGATCAACGATAGAAGGAACCTTACCTGCCTCGTTCCAGCCATTGAGCTGGATCAGCATACGGTCGATGGTCTCAGCATTCAGTTCCACATTCTTACCACTGGTGTAAGTCTCATCCATCGTGAAGAAGTCAGCTCCGGTATTATCCTCGGCGTTGACGTCGAAAGCCTTGTTGAAAGAGCCTGTCGGTGACACCTCTACCGTATAGGTAGGCACGACGGGGGCATTGAAATCATTATAGGCTGTAGGTTGTGACCAAGAGAGCGCCAAGGAAGCAGTCCTCTCCAGATCGATATTTCCATTGACGGCAAATTCATTGAGCACGAACTGTGTAGGCTGTGTCAGCGTGGGGTTCGACTCGTTGTCGTCGGTACAGGCAGTCAGTGCAAATGCGCCGGCAAGCAGCAGCATTGACAATTGATATATCTTTTTCATACTTTATAATCTTAATGCTTTGTTTCTTACAGACGATTCACATTAATAGCCAGGATTCTGCGTGAGGTTCGGATTGGCGTTGATGTCCTCAGCAGGAATCGCAAAGAGGTTCAGGTCGGCCGAGAAGGCTGCACCGTTCTGTGAGCCACCTTTCCACTCCCAGAGATATCTGCCGCTGTTTGAGCCACCGAAGTATCCGTAACGGATCAAGTCGGTGCGGCGGAAGCCCTCGAAATAGAGCTCGCGAGAGCGCTCGTCGAGAATCTGCTCTGTGGTATAGCTGTTAAAGGTAGAGGTATGGGCACGTTCGCGCAGTGCGTTGATGTAGCTGGCACCAGTGCTGCTTGTCGTACCACCATTCAATCGTGCATCAGCTTCAGCGGCAATCAGGTATGCTTCGGCAGAGCGCATCAGGAAGAAGTCGGTGTCGATGAACTGTGAGTTATGAGGACTACCGCCTCCTGCGTATGTGTTACGGAACTTTCCTACTGAATAGCCAGAGGTGAACTCTGTCGGTGTAGAGATGGAAAGCTCACGGTCGATACCGAAGAACAACGCACGGTCGTCACCGGCAGCTACTGCCATGTCCTTGATGCTCACCTGCGGTGCATCGTTGTTGGGGAAGAACTTAGCCACCAACTGGATGCGGGCGCGGTTACCAGCCCAGAACTCACTGGTACTGTAGTTGCTTTCCGTATCCATGTCTGCCTTCCATGTGGAAGCCATCAGGAACAGAGAAGTACACCATGCGGTAGTCTTCACACCATCCTGCAACAGCGGAAGGATAGCCTCCTGGGAAGCACCGTTACTACCATTGTCGCCCATGAAGAGCATCTGGTAGGCGCTGAATCCGTTCGTGCCATTGGTCCAGAGCTTGTGCGGACCGTTGATCACCTTTTCGGCATACTCCTTGGCTTCTGCCCAGCGGGCAGTGCCTGTATAGACTTCTGCATTCAGGTACATACGAGCCAGCAGCAAGTTGGCTGCATCCTGGTCGGCACGTCCATAGCCATTGTCGGTATCCTTGCGAGCAGCAGGTGCCATCAGCTGATCCTTCACAGCCAGCAGTTCTTCTTCAATCCACTTGAAGAGGTCGGCACGCTGGATCTGGGGAGGAGGTGTTGACATCAGTGCGGTAGCAAACGGCACATTACCGAACGCATCCATCAGATGATAATAGTAGAGAGCACGGAGGAAGCGAACTTCAGCCTCACGTGTGGCATCCATGCCTGCACATACTTCGAGATAATGGTTGCAGAATGCAATACCTGTATAAAGACGATAGTAGAATCCCTTGAGCATGGGATGTGAGGCATCATACTGGTTATAGTTAAATGCGGGAATACCGGGGTCTCCCCATGCGCAGATAGCCTCATCGGTAGTAAGTTCGTTGGAGTTGAACAACTGGCGCACGAATCCTGCAGTACCACCGTCAAGACCGTCAATGTCGCAGTCACCACCCTGTCCACCTTGTCCTTGCAAAGCCATGTTTGAATAACATTTGGTAAAGAGTGCCGCCTCATCGGGCACCATGGTCTTACTGGGATCAATTGGTGTCACATCGAGGTCACCCGTGCAAGAACTCAGTCCTGCGGCAGCAAAGAGAACTGCTGCTGCGGGAATTATGTTTTTGAAATATCTTAAGTTCATAATCTTCATTGTTTTATTTGTTTCAAGAACTACAATTCTTCAATCCTTGCATTATTAGAAATTGAGGTTCAGACCCACCTGTACGGTAAATGGACGGGGGTACATGTTGTTGTCGATACCCCACTGATCCTTACTTGGGAACACCTCTGGGTCAATACCCTCGTACTTGGTGATGGTGAACACGTTTGTAGCTGATGCATAGATTCGTCCGGAGAGTCCACTGTAGTTACCACCCTTGAAGAGGTTATCGAAGGAGTAACCCAGTGTGATGTTGTCGCATTTCAGGAATGAGCCATTGTGTACAAAGTAGTCGGATAAGGCGTGGTCGTAGGTTGACCAGTTACGCTGTACGGCACCTGGGATAACATTCTGCAAGTAGCCGAAGGAAGAGTCGTAGCGCTTAGATACATTGGAGTATCCTGCCTCTTTATCCCAAAATACGTAGTTGTCGAAACTTGCACGCAGACCGAAGCCGAAGTCCCAGTTCTTGAACTGCAGACGTGAGCTCAGACCAGCGGTGTAAGGAGCATCCGGACTCTTGTAGAAGTAACGGTCGGAGTCGTTGATGACACCGTCGGCATTACGATCTACATAGACACCTTCGAGTGGCAGACCATTCTGGTCGTAAACCTGCTGGAATACGTAGAAGGAGTTGTGCGGATAGCCCACGGAGTGTGCTTGGCACTGGTTACCAGTTCCTGATGAGATACCACCCGTCATTACGAGTGAAGACTCACCGGTCAGCTCCGTAATCTTGTTCTTGTTATAGGTGAAGTTAGCTGTAACCTCCCACTGCCAGTCCTCTGTCTGTACTGGACGTACGGTCAAAGAAGCCTCGATACCTCTGTTCTCCAAAGAACCGATGTTCGAGCGTACCATGTTACGGAAGTTCGAACCTGCCGATACGGAAGCATCGTTAATCAGGTCGGTGGTCTTACGGTAGTAGTAGTCCACGCTACCGCTTACACGGTTGTTGAACAAGCTCCAGTCAAGACCCGCATTCCATGTTGTGGTGGTCTCCCATTTCAGGTCGGGGTTGTATGCATCGGGACGGTAGAGCAAACCGCTGTCGTTGACACCGATAAGCGGATAACGTCCGTTGACGTTGGTTGTGTTGACGTTATAGGTGGCGAAGTAGTTATAGTCGCCGATACCATCCTGCTGACCAGTCTTACCCCATCCCAGACGGAGCTTCAACTCATCCATCCACTTCACGTTCTTCAGGAAGGCTTCTTCGTTGATCTTCCAACCGAGAGCTACAGAGGGGAAGGTTGCCCAGTGCTCCTTGAAGCGACTGGAACCGTCGCGACGTACTGTAGCAGTGATCATATAGCGGTCGAAGGCAATGTAATTGGCACGACCGAAGAAGCTGACGAGGTAGCTCTCAGACTTCCAGATGCTGGTGCTTCCGTTATAGGGCTTACCTGCTGCAGGCTCGGTAGTACCATCATCATGGGTAATCACCTGGTTGGTGGTTCTGGGATAGACTCCAGCATAGAATGAATCACCCCAGTACTTAGTGTGGCTCCACTCGTAACCAGCCATAATGTCGAAGTGCTGTGTCTTGAGGAAATCCTTGTAGTACTGAGCATAGGCTGAGAAGGTCAGGTTATATTTCCTCTCGTAGGTATAACCGCTGTTGCCATAGTAGAAGTTCGACGGACCCCAGTTAGCATAGTCGGTATCCTGCGTACCGTTGGCCCAGTCGCCACTGGCATTAGCATGCAGACGCAGATCCTCAAAGCCGTGAATCTTATAGTCGGCCTCTATATTACCCATATAGTCGTATGAGTTGGCGCGGTCGTTCTTCTCATACAGACGAGACAGCGGGTTGGCAACGGTGTTGCGGTTCCACATAGTAGCATAGTTCTCATCCTTCAGGGAAGCACCACTGTCGAGCCACTGCCAGTAGCCGTGGTAGTTCTTGTACTTCGGATCTGAAGAGTAGATGGGCTGTGTGGGATCCATGCGGGTAGCATCACCGATGGCATCACCGTTAGCATAACGGTTGTGGGCATACATGAACTTACCGTTGATGTTGAATGTCAGGTGGTCCTGCAGCAACGATGGGTTCAAGGTTACACTGGCCGTTGTACGCTGGAAGTTAGAGGTCTTCAAGATACCGTTCTGGTCGGTGTAGCCCACGCTGATGCGGTAGGGCATATTACTGATACCACCCTGTACGGTAACGTTATGGTCGCTGGATACAGCGGGATGGAAGATCTCGTCCTGCCAGTTGGTGTTGGCATTGCCTAAGAGAGAGGCTGCTTCTGAGTCGGCACCGTAGTACGACTTGATAAAGCTACGATACTCATCGGCGTCGAGTACGTCAAGGGTCTTTTTCTTCACTGAGTAAGAAACATTTCCATTGTAGCTTACTTTGGGAGCCATTCCCTTACGACCCTTCTTGGTGGTGATGATGATGACACCGTTAGAACCACGACTACCATAGATGGCAGTAGCTGAAGCATCCTTCAGCACCGTGAAACTCTCAATGTCGTTCGGGTTCACCATCGTTAACGGGTTGGCTGCACCTTTGATACCCTGGTTGTCCATGGCCAGACCATCGATCACGATCAACGGGTCGTTAGATGCATTCAGTGACGAACCACCACGAATACGGATAGTAGCACCGCCACCAGGGGTACCACCACCAGAGGTGATGTTTACACCGGCAATCTTACCCTGCATCATTTCCTGTGCATTGGTAATCAAACCGTGGTTCTTCTCATCGGGCTTGATAGCTGTTACCGAACCGGTTAAGTCGTTTTTCTTGGCTACACCATAACCGATGACCACCACTTCGTTCAATGACAGGGCGGCATCGTCTTGTAGCAAGACTTCCACTTGTGGCGCTGCGGCCACAACGGCATCTTGATAGCCAATGAAGGAAACGGAAATCTGGTCGCCTTGATTAGCTTTGATCGTAAAGTTACCATCAAAGTCAGTCACCGTACCCGTCTGTGTTCCGACAACGCGGACAGTAGCGCCGATGACATCTTCGCCGGTAGCATCTTTCACATGGCCATTCACAGTGATTTGCTGTGCGAAGGCCGTAGCAGAAAGGATCAGCCCACATATGAGTGCGAGCATCCTTAAAGGCATTCTGAATTTTACCTGCTTCATCATTCTATTGTTTAAAGTTAGTATATAAAATATAAATTCTCGTTAGTTCCAGAATCGACAAGTAGTATAGACTTTTCGATTGCAAATTTAGTATTACTTTCGTTAAGGTGTATGAAAAAATGATATAAATCAAGTAAATACATTGCGCAAACGTTTGCGCGTTTCATACATTATTATTATATTTGCAAGCGAACTACCGAAACAATCTTTTGCATAACTTTGCAAAAAGAAAATAGCCTATGAACGAGAACTCGAACATAACGATGAAAGATATTGCACGGGAACTGGGCGTTTCCGTCGCAACTGTTTCGCGAGCCTTGAAAGACAGTCCTCGTATCAGTATCCAGCAGCGTGAACGTATCAAGTCGTATGCGCGCGAACATAATTTTTATCCTAACTACCTGGCAGAATCGCTCCGACATAGTCGGGTGTCTTCCCCGAAGATCATCGGTGTAATCGTACCGCAGATAGCTCATTACTATTTCTCTACGATCCTTTCAGGAATCGAGGAGCAGGCACGGGTGCGGGGCTATCGTATCATGGTGGCCCAGAGTGAAGAACGCTACGACCGTGAGGTTCGCATCTGCGAGTCGTTCATGGAGAACCGTGTTTGCGGCATCATCGTCTCACAGGCAAAGGATACGGTGGTTTACGACCATTTCAAGAAACTCATCAACAGTCATGTACCCCTTGTCTTCTACGACCGTATCTGTACGGCCATCAACACCAACCGTGTGGTGGTGGATGATTACATGGGTGCCTTTACGGCTGTCACCCATCTCATCCAGACAGGCTGCAAACGCATTGCTTTCTATGGGTCGCCCATGCAGTTGGAGATTTCGAAGAACCGTTACAATGGCTACGTTGATGCGTTACTGAAGAACGGATTAAGACCGGACGACAGTCTGCGCCTTTTCTGCGACAACCGTATGGAAGCAGAGAAGATCACACCCGAGATCCTATCTCGGGAGGACCGTCCTGATGCTTTCTTCGCAGTGAACGATGATACGGCCATCGGTATTCTCTATACGGCGAAACGTATGGGATTCAATGTTCCCGCCGACATCAGCATTTGTGGCTTTACCAATGGTGAGCGAGCCATTGCCTGTGAACCGATGCTTACCACCGTGGAACAGCGAGGACACATGGTTGGCGAGGAAGCTGTGGATATCCTGGTGAACCTTGTCGAGGGCATTACACCGATGGACAAGGTAGTGAAGAAGGTGGTTCGCACCCGACTTGTTGTGCGAGGAACCACGAAGTAAATGTGGAATGTGGAATGTGGAATGTGGAATGAGGAATGTGGAATGAGGAATGTGGAATGAGGAATGTGGAATGATTATTTGAAACCAAAAACAAGATAGTATGAAAGTAAAACCTGATTTAGGCTTTTGGCCACTGTGGAACCTGAGCTTCGGTTTCTTTGGCGTGCAAATTGCGTATGCCCTGCAAAGTGCGAACATCTCGCGTATCTTCAGAACGTTGGGGGCTGATCCCCACTCCCTGAGTTTCTTCTGGATTCTCCCGCCGCTGATGGGTATCCTTGTGCAACCGATTGTCGGAACATTGTCAGACAAGACCTGGTGCCGCTGGGGTCGTCGTATACCTTATTTATTTATAGGAGCCGCCGTGGCCGTGGCTGTGATGTGTCTACTGCCCAATTCCGGGTCGTTAGGACTGAGTATCTCGGCTGTGATGATCTTCGGTCTGCTGATGCTGATGCTGTTGGATACGAGTATCAACATGGCTATGCAGCCGTTCAAGATGCTGGTAGGCGACATGGTGAATGAGAAGCAGAAGGCGAAGGCCTATTCCATCCAGTCGTTCCTGTGCAACGCCGGTTCGGTAGTAGGATTCCTCTTCCCGTTTGTGTTCACATGGCTTGGATTGAAGAATGTTGCGCCCGAAGGTGTTGTACCCGATTCCGTCATCTGGTCGTTCTATGTAGGTGCAGCCATTCTCATCCTCTGTGTGATCTATACCACTATCAAGGTGAAGGAGTGGCCGCCGCAGGAATATGCGATGTATAACGGTGAGAACAAGAAAGAAGAGGGAAGCGGTAACTGGTTCAAACTGTTGAAGAATGCTCCCGCCACCTTCTGGAGAGTGGGATTGGTACAGTTCTTCTGCTGGGCAGCCTTGCTGTATATGTGGACCTATGTGGTGGATGCAGTATCTGAAACCGTATGGGGAACCACCGACTCGGCTTCGGAAGCCTATCAGGAAGCTGGTAACTGGACCGGTGTGCTCTATGCCATTCAGGCCATGGGTAGTGTGGTATGGGCCACCATGCTGCCGAGGTTCAAGAATACGAAGTTGGCTTATGCGTTGAGTCTGCTCATCGGTGGTATCGGCTTTGCACTCATTCCATTCGTGCCGAACCAGTACGGACAGATTATTCCGTTCCTCCTCATCGGCTGTGCCTGGGCTGCCATGCTGGCCATGCCGTTCACCTTTGTTACGAATGCCCTTCAGGGCTACGGTCATATGGGTGCCTATCTGGGCTTATTCAATGGAACCATCTGTCTGCCGCAGATTGTTGCAGCCCTATGTGGTGGAATGGTGTTCAAATTGGTTGGCGGTCATCAGAGTACGATGATGATTGTCTCGGGCGTGCTGCTGATCATCGGTGCCCTTTTCGTAACGGCAATTAAGCCACATTCCGCACCCCACACTCCACAAAATACTTAGTATAACAGAACAAGTCCTGCAACCGCGCAGTAAACAATCATTCTGATAGGATTGATCTTGAAGAACTTGGTACCAACAAACGTGGCAATGAAAAGGAAACAACTGATCCAGAACTGCCACGGGTTGGTGCTGGGGGTGGAGAAGTTCTCGGGAGTCATCAACATCAGCGTGGCTGCTGCCAGCAAACCCACTACGGCAGGACGTAATCCCGTGAAGACGCTGTTTACTAACGGCGTCTTCATGTATTTCATGAACATCTTACTGATCAGAATCATGAGGATCAACGAGGGTAGTACCAAAGCAAAAGTGGCGGTAATACTACCTAAGATGGCCATGGGTGTACTGTATCCTGCATTCATCACGGCTGTATAGCCGCAGTAAGTGGCCGAGTTAATGCCCACTGGACCTGGTGTCATCTGACTGATAGCAACAATATCTGTGAACTGTGCCGTATTCATCCAGTGCCAATGATATACCACCTCGTTCTGAATCAGCGAGAGCATTCCATAGCCGCCGCCGAAACCAAAGAGACCGATCTCAAAGAACGTGATGAACAGATACAGGTAAATCATGGCTGTCTCCTTCTATTCTGTGGGTTGAACATATTGACCATAGACATAACCACCCAGTCCGGCCACCAGGATAATGATGATAGGTGATACCCCCAAGGCCCAGATGGCCAGGGCACCCACAATGGGAATCCAGCAGTTGGAAAGGTTGATCTTCGCGCTCTTGGCGAGGTTGAAGGTAGGAACGGCAATCAAGGCCACTACGGCAGGACGTATCCCGCGGAAGATGGCAGCCACCACCTTGTTGTCTTCAAACTGTTGGAAGAACATGGCAATGATCAGGATGATGAAGAACGAGGGCAGGGCAGTGGCCAAAGCCGCACACGCTGCTCCTTTTCTTTTATATAGCTTATAGCCGATGAAAGTGCTGATGTTGATGGCGAAGACACCGGGACAGCTTTGGGCAATGGCAATCAGGTCGAGCAACTCCTCCTTCTTCATCCATTGGTGCTTCTCTGTCACCTCCGTCTCGATAATAGGAATCATGGCATAGCCGCCGCCAAAAGTGACCATGCCAATCTTAAAGAATGTAGAGAATAGAGACCCCAAAGACCCTCCCCCCTGCCCCTCCCTATGAGGGAGGGGAGTGGTTACATTCGTGGATTGATTGTTATTCACTTCATACATTGCTTAGAGGTAATTACTCCCTCCCTCACAGGGAGGGTGAGGGGAGGGTCTTCTTCTCTATCCACCGTCTTGCATTGACGAAGGCCTCGATCCATGGGGTTACCTCATCCTGACGACGATCAGCAGGATACCAGGCATTCTGCCAGGGGAAGATCGCACGCTCCAGGTGCGGCATCATGGCCAGATGACGACCGTCGGCAGAGCAGATACCTGCTACGTTATAGTCAGACCCGTTGGGGTTGGCGGGGTAGTCGGGGTAGTTGTACTTCGCGATGATGTTATACTGACTCTCAGCTTCGGGCAGATGGAACTTTCCTTCTCCGTGAGCTACCCATAAGCCCAGTTTGTTGCCGCTCAGACTGCCGAACATCACACTGTTGTTCTGTGGAATCTCCAGACTGAGGAAGGCACTCTCGAACTTATGCGAATTGTTGTGTAACATCTTCACTCCCGTATTTCCTGTTAATCCCAGTTCCACCATCAGCTGACAGCCGTTGCAGATACCTAAGGAAAGGGTGTCCTTACGGGCATAGAACTTATCCAGGGCTTCCTTGGCCTTCGGGTTGAACAGGAAGGCGCCTGCCCATCCCTTGGCGGAGCCAAGTACGTCGCTGTTGGAGAAACCACCGCAGAACACAATCATGCTGATCTCTTCCAAGGTCTCACGACCGCTGATTAAGTCGGTCATCATCACGTCCTTCACGTCGAAACCGGCCAGATACAGACTGTAGGCCATCTCGCGTTCACCATTGGTTCCTTTCTCACGGATAATGGCAGCCTTCGGACGGAGAGACACGTCTTTCCTGTTGTCAGGATCAAGACCGTATTGAGAGAGCTTACCGGTGAAGTCCTTGTTGAACTTCATCTCTATCGGCTGGTGCTTGTAGTTCTTGAAACGCTCGGCAGCACAGCCGTTGAAACTCTGCTTGCGGTCGAGCAGATAGGAGGTCTTGTACCACACATCGCGCAGTTCGTCGATGTCGAAGGTGAACTCCTGCTCATCTTTCTTCACTACGAGTGTACGACTGTCGGGAGTGGGGTAGCCAATCTTGGCGAAACCTACGCCGGCATCTTCCAGGAACTCCTTCAGTTCAAACTTATGCTCATCCGATACCTGGATGATGATACCAGGATTCTCGGCAAACAGATTCTTGATGATGTCGCCGCCAGCCAGGTTGTGAAGGTTGATATGCATACCTCCACGGGTATTGGCGAAGCACATCTCCAACAAGGTGGTGATCATACCGCCTGCAGAGATGTCATGACCAGCCAGAATCCAGCCGCGACGAATCATTTCCTGAACAGCTTCGAAGCAGTCGGCGAAATACTCGGGGTTCTTCACGGTAGGTACATCACTACCCACCTTACCTAAGCTCTGTGCGAAGGCACTACCGCCCAGTCGTTGTTCGTCGAAAGAGAAATCGATATGATAGAAAGAACTGTTCTTGTCGTTAACAGCTACGGGCGACACCACCTTGCGAATATCGCTTACCTCACCGCCAGCACTGACGATGACTGTTCCCGGAGAGATAATCTTCTCGCCGTTGGGATACTGCTGACTCAATGACAGGGAATCCTTACCAGTAGGCACATTCACATGCAGGGCACAACAGAAATCGCTCAATGCCTCCACGGCAGCATACAGTCGGGCATCTTCGCCTTCCTGCGAACGGCAGGGCCACATCCAGTTAGCACTCAGTGAGATACTCTCCAATCCCTCGTCTAAGGGTGCCCAAACAATGTTTGTCAGCGCCTCGGCCACAGAAAGCACACTACCTGCCTCGGGCGAAGCAAGACCCACCTGCGGAGCATGTCCCAACGCTGTGGCAATACCTTTCTTACCACGGTAGTCGAGAGCTACCACACCACAGTCGGAGAGGGGTAGCTGAATCTCACCCTGACACTGCTGACGGGCAATCTTTCCCGTCACCGAGCGGTCAACCTTATTGGTGAGCCAGTCCTTACATGCCACAGCCTCCAGCTGCAGCACCCGTTCAAGATACTCATTCACTTTATCTTGAGTATATACCACATCGTTATATTTGCGCTCCACGGTCTTGTCAACCATCACTGTCTTGGGTGAATGACCGAACATCTGTGCCACATCCAGATCGAAGGGTTTTACGCCATCGCCCTGAACGAACGAGAAGTGGGCGTCGCCAGTGGTCTCGCCAACCACATACAGCGGAGCACGTTCACGCTCAGCAATACGGCGTACATGGTCGATATGCTGCTCGTCGATGAGCAGTCCCATACGCTCCTGACTCTCATTGGCAATGATTTCCTTGGCCGACAGTGTCTTGTCACCGATGGGCAGCTTGGTCATGTCGATACGTCCACCGCACTCTTCAACCAGCTCAGAGAGACAGTTCAGATGACCGGCGGAGCCATGGTCGTGAATACTCACTACCGGGTTGTTATCCTCTTCCACCAAGGCACGCACCAGGTTATAGGCACGTTTCTGCATCTCGGGGTTGGCACGCTGCACGGCATTCAGCTCAATACCGTTACTGTAACGACCCGTATCTACTGATGACACGCTACCGCCACCCAGTCCGATGCGGTAGTTATCACCACCAACCACTACTACCTTATTACCTTTCTGCGGCTCCTTTTTCAGACAGTCGCGCTTGGTGCCGTAACCTACGCCACCGGCAAGCATGATTACCTTGTCGTAGGCGTATTTGGTTGTATTTGTTGCAGAACCCTCCTGATGCTCGAAGGTGAGTACCGATCCGCAGATCAGCGGCTGACCGAACTTGTTACCGAAGTCGGAGGCGCCGTTCGAAGCCTTGATAAGGATCTGCTCGGGAGTCTGATACAACCACTCGCGTACCGGCAGGATGTTCTCCCAATCCCTTTTATTATTTTTAATCTCCGAGTCGTCAAGACGAGGATAGGCTGTCATATAAACGGCTGTACCGGCAATTGGCCATGATCCTACACCACCGCCCATACGGTCGCGTATCTCACCGCCCGTTCCTGTTGAGGCTCCGTTGAACGGCTCCACAGTGGTGGGGAAGTTATGGGTCTCGGCTTTCAGGGAGATCACGCTCTCTATATCCTTGATGCGGAACCAGTCGGCCGTACTTTGGTCGGCTGGGGCAAACTGCTCTACCACCGGACCCTCTGAGAAGGCTACATTGTCCTTATAGGCTGACAGGATCTTATGCGGATTCTCTGCCGTGGTCTTCTTGATCATGGCGAAGAGACTCGATTCCTTCTCTTCTCCGTCGATGATGAACGTACCGCCGAAGATCTTATGGCGACAGTGCTCAGAGTTGATCTGTGCGAAACCGAAGATCTCGCTGTCGGTAAGCGGGCGCTTCAGCTCCTTCTCGATCTTATGCAGGTATTCAATCTCCTCAGGACTGAGTGCCAGACCTTCCTTTTCGTTGTATTCCTCCAGGTTCTCCACGTGTTTGATCGGCTGTGGCTCGATGTTCACGGTGAAGATGCGCTGGTTCAGACCTTCATACATACGTTGCAGCATCGGATCATGGTCGGCATCCTTGCTCTCCACGGGGAAATATTCCTCAATGCGCGAGATGCCCTTCAGGTTCATGTTCTGTGTAATCTCCACAGCATTGGTGCTCCACGGGGTGATCATCTCACGGCGCGGTCCCACAAAGAAACCTGGCAGCTCGCTGCCCTCAAGCAGTTTCGCATCTCCATAAAGCCAACATAACTCATTGATTTCCTGTTGATCCAACTGATGATCAACCTCGGTTGCTATCACACTCTCTGACGGAGTTTTAAAGAAAAGAATCATTGTTATACCTTATTATTATAATTTAGGTGCAAAGGTACGAAAAGTTGAGAGCATAACAAAACAAATTTATTTGTTTTTTGCCGAGACGGATTACTTTCGCCACGGAGTAGCAAAGTACGAATAAGTGAGCATAACAAAAAAAATGATTTGTTTCCAAAATACCCCCACATCTAACCCAATGTGCCTGAAACATCGATGAGCAAAGGGTTTCTCAAGGGTTAGATGATGCCCAAACATCTAACCTACATCTAACCCACATCTAACCCAGATATACCTTATGCAACCTTTTGGTGTGCAATCTTGTAATTCCAGATGTTTTTACGTAACACATGTCAAACCCCATTTCCCACATGGTTACCCTATTATGCTTTGCGCCTGTAAAGTTACAACTATTTTCCGAGGCGACCAAAAAACGACCCCTCATAGCGTGCAAAAATCCGTTAACGAACCACCCCTTTTCTGTTAAAAAACACTGAACGCCGTAGACGCTCCCAGTGATCAAGGCAAACGCTCCCAGCGTTTGACGTTCCCACTATTGGCGTTTGAGGCACTTTTCACCAGAAACTGCCATAGTTTCCAACGCAAACTGCCATAGTTTTCTTCTTCCCACTTTCTCGTAACATCGTAACATCGTTATTTCGTAATTACGGGATTACGTAATTACGTTATAACGACCACTTGTCTTACGAGAGTTGAACGGGATATGTGGGTTAGATGATGGTTAGATGTAGGTTAGATGTTTGAGCAACATCTAACCCTCCTCAAACCCTTTGCACATCGATGTTTCAAGCACATTGGGTTAGATGTTGGCCAATTTTTTGCGAATGTTCATAAAATATAATACTACATTTCCAGAAATCGGCGGCTCTTCTACAGCTCGTACAAATCGTCCAATTGTATTTCGGCTTGAACGTCGCCCCAATAATCATTTCGTGTCAGTCCATCGGTCGTAACTATAATAGAATGAATGGCTTTCTTTGTGCCTGTTACAGACTGGAATACA
>Ga0310695_10000696_pt1 | contig 83680 bp, 109 predicted proteins | sample RumenRJG_04DNA_FD_203882 | JGI IMG/M metagenome (GOLD analysis project Ga0310695, IMG submission 203882) | Bovine rumen microbial communities from Lethbridge, Alberta, Canada - RJG_04 (v2) (version 2) | ecosystem: Host-associated > Mammals > Digestive system > Stomach > Rumen | place: Canada...
CGTTCTGCCATAATTGTAGAAATTAAAAGGGGCTCGCCGATAGCAGCGAACCCCTTGATATAAAGTTGAATGGATTACTCCTCAACAGCTGCCTGCGCGGCAGCAATTTATTCGAGGAAATAGGGGTGTTTCAATAAATCTCTCTAAACAATGTCTCTACAATGTCGCGCTAAATTGGCAGTATGGCTATTTTGACCGTATTTTAAATTTATTCTTTGTTTTCTGTAGTCTTTTCGGATAGACTGTCCTTGAAAAGAACAGCCCTTCTACGGAGAGTGCCCCACCTCTCACCAAAAGATCCCCAACTTTGTTGAAGGTCTTTCCTGTCGAAATCACGTCGTCTATCAGTATGACGTGCTTCCCGAAGAAGTGGTCAACGGATGCCCCCACGGTGGCATTGTCTATGACCTTCTTTCCCCACAGGTAGGACGGGAATTTCTCGCCCAGATATGCGAAGGTGTCCATATGCACCTCGCATGGGAGATTCCGGCTCAGGAACTCACAGAGTCCCCTGAACCTCTTTTCCGTCCTTTCCTCGCTGGAGCAGGGTGCGAAGCACACAACCCAGTCGATGGCCATATCCTTTATAAGGTACATGCACTGCTTCTGGAACCTCTTCATGTGAATTTCACTGCAGACACCCTGCTTGAACCTATATACGAGGTTTCTGTTCCTTTCCTGCCAGTCCTGGTCAGGGACGTATGAGGAGGGAACGTATTTCAGGATACATCTGTAGGGATACTTTATCATTTTAATGGTTCTTTCTGAAATCGTGTATGATGATTACTGCTGTACGGCTACCTTTTCTTCTGTTTTTTGAAAGGCTTCATCGTTAATGAGCCTTTTATTTAATTCCATATTGTCCCTGTAAAGGGACTCTATCAACCCATCCTTCTTCTTTATTTCTTTCTCTTTTTCCTTCAGTATTGCTTCATACGCTTCTTTGTCTTCTTTTGCTGCCGTACGCATTTTCTCGATGATGTTCACGAGCTTCAGGATGGTAAGGTCTGTGCCGTCGGCGACGGCATCAGATGGATTTATTTCTTCTACAGCGTACTTTGTACCCTTATAGAAATCATTAATCTTCAGGCCGCAGGCATCGCATATTTTTTCCAGGATTCCTGTGCCAACATTTTGGTATGTAAACCAGGTCTGTATAATTTGTCGTGTTTTTATATCCGGATGCTTCAATAGATCGGTATTTTTGATACCGAGAAATTCTATTCTTGCCTTTAATTGTTCTCCGTTCATAACGTAATTTTGTTACTTTTCTGTTAATATTTCATAAATTATAACGTAATTCCTTGCGTTTATAATAGAAAAACGTTACTTTTGCACCAGAATCTTATGCAACCTATTATCCAACTAAGGATGCAACTATGATGCAAATTAGGGTGCAAAAGTACTGAAAATAAAGGAAATAACAAAGAAAATATGAAGAAAAGTGCAATCTATGAGACTAAAAAAGAGCGTGAGCGTCGGCAGAAGCAGAAGTTCATCGTCAAGGAATACCTTGAGAGATTCAAGTCTGTCATGCTCGGCGAGGCCACTCCGAATAGTATCATCCAGTATCTTGCCAACCAGACCGGCTATTCCGGCGAGGGTGTCAAGAAAGTCTTGAAGAGGGAAGGTGTCTACAAGGACAAGAACAATCCCCTGATCGTACCAGAGACATACCAGGCCAAGCAGGTCCAGATGCCTCTGTTTCCAGAAACGCCGACAGCCTCGGCACGTTGACATACCTTATTATATATATAGCATTCGAAACCAACTAACATCCCTACAGACATGACAGAGTTCCTTCTTCAAGTTTTCTGGAAGACCGAGGCACCGAAGATCTTCCGTGTGAGAGGCAATGAAGAGCAGGCCCGCCAGCAGGCCACACTTTACCTGCTGATGGCAGGCGGTAATGCTGAGAAGGTTGACATCTATTCCCCGTGGAAGGGTTCTGACTCTTTCAGTCAGGCCGTTGACACGATCTATTATAACAAGAATCTTTAGCTTATGATGATCCAATTCGCAGACAAGATGGTTCCCTATGACGTTTTCGTCAAGGACCTTGCACGGGAAATGCTCGTGCAGATGAACCAGGCCAAGCATGTTCCGAGCGGCATTGTTTCCCAGAACAAGGCCTTCAAGCTCTACGGCGCAGGCAATGTCCGCAGGTGGATCAGAAAAGGACAGCTTGTCCCGCTGAGCAAGCGTCCTGGAAAGATTGAGTACAAGGTTTCAGATCTGGACAGGCTCCAGGCACGCCAACAGGATTATTTTGACTAAAACTTTGCTGCCGCGCAGACAGCAGCAAGCTAAAAACTTAAAATATGGTTTATATCGTAACAAATACATTCGTCGGCTCCGGCTGTCCCAAGTTCCTTCAGGAAATCGGGCAGGAGGTCATGAAGATACGGCAGTACGCCTTTGACGACGCGGAGAAGCTTAACCGCTACCTCAAAGGGCTCGAAGAGCGCGTGAAGAAACTCGCCGTCTCCAAGAAGTCCTCTGTCAGGTTCAGCCACACCGCCACCGAGGACGGCGGCACCGTCGTTATCTCCAAGGAGGGCATGTGCTATACGGACTACATCCGTTTCTCATACCTTGTCGTGAAGGGACACCTTTATCCGTCCCTTGACAACCTGGAAATCCGTCCGATGGACTATATCAAGGAAGGAGGTACAGCATGATCGTCATCTGTGATGTCAAGACCTACGGCCAGCAGGGCGCGAAGGTCAGGGAACTTGATGCGTTCCTCCGTAAGTATGTCGAGCAGCGCAGCGTCCCCGACGCAGCGGGCTTCAAGATCGTCCGTCAGTTCATCAGCCGTGAGCTGGGTGAGCTGAACCGCAAATATGACAAGACCGTGCCGCTCTCCATGAGCGTCGATTTCTCTGAGACCAGGGGAAAGGGGAATATCCGTTTCACCCGTCCGAATGCAAGTTCATCCGTCATCTACATGGACGTCTACACCGTCAGAGCTTTTAGGGAATAGGACTATGGGTTACAAGGTCACACGCCGCGAACTGATCAAGCGCCGTCCGGAATGGATGATTTCCTTCCTGATGATGCTCAATCCGAACTGCTACAAGGTGCAGCCCACCCGTGAGGCTGCCAGCAAGATTCTCGTCTGCATCCGCAAGACCATCAAGGAGTCCAGAGTATGTGAGAAGACGTTCCCCATGCATATCCTTGAAAGGGAAGGCGAGCTCTCCATCGTCAACTCCAAGGGCAAGCCCGTGCTGTCCTTCAGCGTCACCGAAGCGTAGAACCTATCAATATAAGAAGATGGCCAACGAAGATAGAAACAAGATCCTGCAGCAGACCAACGGCGGTCTCGACGTTTTCGTCCACTACCTGGGCGAGGACTGCAAGAAGAAGCTGTTCCATAACCCGTTCCGTGAGGACGGGGTGCCTTCGTGTCATCTCTACTACCGCTCCAACAGCCAGCGTTTCTACATGAAGGACTTCGGCGACAGCGACTGGTGCGGCGACTGCTTCTGGCTCGTCTCCAAGCTCTGTGAGCTGAACCTCCAGACCGACTTCACGGAGATTCTCCGTGTCATCGACAGGGAGCTGAACCTCTTCATCATGAGCGAGGCCCCTGCCTTCCATGTCGCCAGGCCACGGCTCCAGAGGGTCGAGATCCCCTCCCAGAACCGTACCATCCGCTTCGATGCCCGCTTCAAGGATTTCTCACAGAATGAGATTGCCTTCTGGCAGTCCTACGGCATCGGCCTGGACATCCTGGAGCGCTATCATGTCCGCAGCCTCTCCTCCTGCAGGTTCACGAGGGAGGACGGCTCCGGCTTCACCATCGACGGCACATGGCAGTTCCCGCTCTACGGTTACCTCTTCAACAACGGCGAGGGTATCAAGACCTACCGTCCCGGTGCCAAGTTCCGTTTCAGCCGTGCGGGCAATGTGCCCAATCCCTATATGTTCGGCTACGACCAGCTCCCCGAGCGCGGTCAGCATGTTTTCATCACCGGCGGCGAGAAGGATGTCATGTCCTTCGCTGCCCACGGCTTCGCCGCCCTCTGCTTCAACAGTGAGTCCAGCAGGATCCCCGAAGCCATCCTCAAAGATCTCTCTATGAGATACCAGATAATTTTTTTTTCATACGACTGCGACGAGACAGGCAGACGGGAGTCGGCGGCCCGCGTCAGCGAGTTCAGCGACCGATACCCCGTCCGCTGTCTCATCCTTCCCCTGAAGGGCACCAAGCAGGACAAGGATGTCAGCGACTTCTTCCGCAGCGGCCGTACCGCAGAGGACATGAGGCAGCTCATCTCCAGCCATTTGAGTCATCATTAAACACTATATCATCATGACACTGAAAGAAGCATACGACAAATGGTCCGCCATACAGGACAACAAGAGACTGGCCGTCAGCTATCTCTCCTCCACGAAGAAATGCCTTCTGGAGAGACATGGCGACGTGAAGCTGGAGCTCTTCACCGACTCCTATATCGAGACGGTGTTCTCCACCTGCAAGGAAAGCAAGGAGATGAAGGCCCGTGCCGCCTCCCTGCTGCAGCAGCTGCTCAGATGGGTCACCGACTACCATGTTGACCCGGACTACGAAGAGACATCCTTCGAGAAGAACGGCCTGCCCAAGGCACAGCCAGGAGCAAGCCTCGTGCCCGACGATGCCGTGAAGACTGGCACAGTCAGGATGGCCTCGAAGGTTGTTACGAGGAAACCCAGGAAAACGAACAAGGAGAATCCTGCCAAGAATGGCAAGCCTGCCAAGGAGTCAGCGCAGATGACGGAAGCCAGAGGCGGCCACCGTCCCATCCTCTGCCGTCCCGTTCTGCAGGTTGATCCCGTGACCCATAAGACTGTCTGCCGCTATGACAGTGCCGCACAGGCCAGCCGTGAGTTCGGCGCGAACAATATCGGCCAGTATGCCCGCAAGCATCAGATCTGCAAGGGCTACTACTGGGTCTATGAGGACGAGTACAGCGAGGACTGGACCCCTGCGCCACGGTCACGCTCCGAAGAGCCGCTGCCGTCGGTTCCCGCCGTCACCGTCTATCCCGACCAGAAAAAGATGATTCTCAGCCGCTTCACCGATGATGAACTCATCGACGAGCTCATCGACCGTGGCTGGAAAGGTGATATCACGGTCGTCAAGACCAGACAACTGTAATATTATAGCCTATGACACTGAAAGAGGCATATCAGCGATACTGCAAGGTAAGGGGACACATGAAATATGCAAGGGTGTGTCCGGCTGCCTTCACGCGCTTCATCCTGGAGCCCTACGGCTCCGAGGAGATGAAGGCGTTTACCGATGTGTTCATCATCAATGTCATCTTCGGTTCCTGCCGTGCCACGGAGTTGCAGCGCGAGAAGATCTCTGCCCTCCTGCAGAGAGTCCTGCGCTGGGTACGCGAGTACGACATTGATCCCGAATACGCAGAGACCGCCTTCGAGAAGAAGGGCCTGAAGGTCGTCTGTCCGTCCGAGTTCGTGGTGGAGGAGTCCGAGAGCGACTCAGCGCGCCTGCTCAGCCAGACACCCCAGAACATCATACGCACCGAGGCAACCTTCAATGACGAGTGCCGTCAGATGCTCATTGCCGAGGGCTTCACCGCCTTCGACCGCATGGGCAACGTCCTGAGTGTCGAGATCCTTCACCTGAACAAGGTGTACCGCGGCATAGGCATCCGCAACAGCAACAGGGGCATGGAGTTCTACAGCCCGAAGCTGACGGGTGACACCATCACCATCGACAGCTACGGTATCCTGTACCTCCCGCTGCTCACCACCGAGCGCAGCCACAGCTGCTGCCTCTTCCAGAGCTATCTGGACTGCCTTGCCTACGAGACCCTTCGCCAGCGCAAGGCCGACGGCATCAGGCCCAACTGCGACTACATCATCCTCAACAGTCCCCGCAACTTCGGTGCCATGATGGTCGATTCCGACCTCTACGAGAAGGTCTACAGCCTTTTCCCCAACACCGAGTACGGCGGCACTGTCCGCTCCACGCTCATGACCCGCAACAAGCATGTCGAAGACTTGTCCGGCATCTTCGACGGTTATGAGAGCCTGTCCGACATGATCAGGAAGCAGCATGCCTCCGAGACAATATAGAAAACAAAACATGACAATATATGAATAAGAAGAACGATAACGAAAAAAAGGCGGCTCCCGCCAGGAAGGCTACCCGCAAGGCACCAGCCGCGAAGAAGGATGTCCAGGAGGCCATCGCCGACTACGAGCAGAGGCTGGAAGTGCTGAAAGCCCGGCACGACCAGTACAAGGAGGCCGTCAAGACTTTCACGATGCTCCTTTCCTCCTTCGGTGTCCTCACCAGGGACAAGGACGTGGAGATCACCACCCCGAAGAAGGGAACCCCTTACTTCTACCTCTTCAAGTCCATGACCACCAGGGACAACATGCTTTACATCGTAAAGACCTGTAACTGGATCGGCGGCAGCAGTGACCTGTTCCGCTTCTCTGAAGGAAACATGTTCCTCGACGAGCACACGGCCAATGCCGTCTGCCATGCCAAGAACATGATGTTGCTTGAAATACAGGAAATCCAGAAACGTAAAAAACAATAAACACTATGGCAGAGACAATCATTGAAATTTCCAAGGCCGTCGCATGGGGCGCCGGTGCCGTGATCCTCACGGGCATCGCCGTCATGGTATGTGCCCTTGCATACGCCGTACTGAGACCCGAGAACAGTGAAAAACGTTAAAACGCTGAGACTATGGTACAGGATGTGATAAGAATATTACCCAGGAAAGGGGATCTGGAGCATACTCCGGAGTACTGGCAGAGCAGCGGCTACGACGACCGTGACAGGGAGATCGTGGACTTCATCGTCGCCAATACCGGCTTCAGGCCGTCCCCGAATATGATCTATATCCGCGAGGGTGTCTTCCATGTCAAGGACACCACGACCATGGAGCAGCTCCGCGAGCTCTCCGTGATGATCCGTGAGCGTCTGAGGATAGACTGTTTCCAGATATCCATCGACCGTGAGAGGAGCGAGGCGCACATGCTCTTCGACTGGTATGACCGTGAGAAGGTCAAGTGCTGCCACCTCACCGACCAGCACCAGCTGAAGCTCTCCACGATGATCGTCCGTGAACTGGAGATCGACGATATCGAGGTGCGTGACCTGTTCCTCCGCTATTTCCTTGAGGAGGACTACTCATGCTCTCCTGCCGTCTTCAAGAAGGCCATCGAGTATCTCCGTCACCAGCGTCCCCCGAAGCTCATCTACCGTGTGATGCTGAACTCCCTCATGTATGCAGAGAAGAAGATACAGGGTGTCGTCAAGTAATAACGGAACGCTATGGAGAGAGAAGACATCATCGCCAAGATCCGCAAGCTGCTGAAGCTGCAGTACGGTGCCGAGAAGATCGGTTCCACCGGCGAGGCGTACCAGGCTGCCAGGATGGTGCAGAAGCTCCTTCTGGAGTACAACCTCCAGATGAGTGATATCGGCGAGGCAGAAGAGGGTGATACCACCCGCATCACCGAGTCCGACGGCATCCCCTATGCCGACCAGTACGGCAACACCTGGAAGCTCCAGCTGATGAACGTCATCTGCAAGTTCAACCTGTGCCGCTGTCTCTACAACGGCCCGACGCGCAGGATGACCATTGTCGGCGCGGAAGCCAACGTCATCATCTGCAGGGAGTTCTACCAGTATCTCCTGAAGGTTTTCACCCGCCTCTCCATGGACCGTCTCAACGAGGCCCAGAACGAGGCCATGCGCAACCGCCGCTTTCTCACCGAGGACAAGAAGAAGGAATATGTGCGCTCCTACCTCGAAGGCGTTGGCCAGGGTCTCTACGAGAACTACGAGAGCCGTCAGGCCACCGTCCAGGAGACCGGCCTTGTGCTCAGCCACAACACCCTCATCGACACTTTCCTGAAAGAGCAGAAGTGCCGCATCAGAAAGGGACACCGCCGTATCTACGGAGCCAATGACGAAGCCTTCGGCGTAGGCTTCGAGGACGGCAGGAACGTCAGTCTCAACCAGCAGGTAGGCTCTTCGGCCGGTCCTGCCAGGCACAGGATAGACAAGTAAAAAACAAACGACAACTCTTCACTACAATGAACAAGGTATTCCTCATCGTATCCGTCATCATGGCACTGGCCGTGTCCGTGCCCGTCGGCATCCTCGTCCTTGCGCTTATCGGCGCAGGGCTGGCAGAGGAGGAGATCGCCCGCCATCATCTGTATGAAGACTAAAAAAAAGTAAAGTCCATGAATATCGTAGCAGGTCTTATCGGGTTCCTCGTCGGAGCCGTAACCGGATTCACCCTCGCTGCCCTCTGTGCAGCCATGAAACGCAGCTGTCCTGATGACCAGGGTCATGAGGACGGGAGTGACAACAACGAAAACCGTGGGGAGTCATGAACAAGAGACAGGTGACATACGTCCTCATGCTCTCCGCATACTTCCCCAAGGGACATCCCCGTGAGGGACAGCCGACAGGCTTCCGCGAGGCATTCCTGCAGGGGCAGTCCTGCCCGGAAGGGGAGGGTGCCAAGCTGCATACCGTCCGCGGCAATGCCGACCTCTGGGAGAAGCGTGCCAGGAAGATCAACGACGGCGATGCCGTCCTCAGCGTCCGTCAGTGGAGCGGCAAGCCCTACGGGAAGGGCAGCCGCCAGACGGAGATAGGCCGCCTTACCCGCCTCGGCATCCAGCAGGTACTGATGGGATTCGCCGAAGGCAAGCCCTTCGCCTGCATCCGCAGGGAAGACCTCCAGGGAACGATGGTCCCCGTTGGCACCATCGCCCGCAACGACGGCCTGACGGAAGAGGACTTCATGTCCTGGTTCCGTCTCTCCGACAGGCGCAGCTTCCGTGGCGGCATCCTCCATTTTACCGGTTTCAGGTACTGAGAGACAAGTAATATCAATATATATCGAGACTAATGAACATTGTCTGACAACTTTTTAAAAATTACCGTTATGCAAGGAAACCAAAGATTTGAAACCCCGAAGGAAGTGATCCACAAGATTGTGGAGATGCTGGAGGCAACCGGTAACGTCGCCCGTGTCAACACCGACACCGCGAGAGCCAGTATGACTCCGGACCAGTTCGCCCGATATGAGAAACTTTCTCTGTCGGTCTGCTATGTACTGCTTGAAGCATCCGATTTTGACAACGAGCTTACCTAAAGAAGAAAACAACTATGGCATTAGGTGACAACAGAATGCAGGCAAAGGCCAGCAGGCGGCACAAGGACGGCAAGTCCGTCATGCCCCGCCTGTCCGGACTGCTCACAAGGCTCCCCGTCGTGATACTCCTTGTCGTGGCCCTGGCGGTTCCCTTCTGGCTTCTCGCCTGCAAGCACGATTCCGTATGCACCACCACCTTCATCAAGCCGGACGGACATGTCCTGCTCCTTGATGAGGTCGGCGGCACCCGAGGGCTCTACGACGCGCCCTTCTGTCCGAAATGCAAGGCCATCCGCGAGGCAGAGATCGCACAGGTCCTCCGCGAGGCCCTTGACACCCTCTCAGTGAACATCGTCCTTGACGAATCATCAGAAGTAGACGAGCAGGAGTAGTGATCCTGCCGCTTCAAGGAAACATCAAACCCCTACAGACATGCAAGAGCAGACCCCGAGAACCCCAGGCATCCAGATCCTCACACCGGAAGAGGAGAGGGGCTACGCCTTCAACCGCCATCTGGAGCTTGGTCTCAGGTCGGAGAACATCCGGCTGAGGAAGGCCCTTAATGAGAAAAATCTCCAGATGAAGGCCGTCATCGACGACTGCACTGCCAAGATGCAGTCCCTTGTCGAGAAATACAGGAAGCATGACGACCAGCGCAAGGCGCACTATGCCAGATTCGAGGAGGAGTACGACGCCATGAAGGAGTACTTCGACAGTTTCAGCGAGGAGCTCCGCAAGGGCATGGATGACGAGTCCTTCAGTGACAACGACCGGAAAGCCGTCCTCAAGCTCTACCAGCACTGGTACTCCTACAAGAAGGAGTCCGCAACGCTGCGGGGGAAGATCTCCACAGGCCGTCAGGGCATCAAAGGCATCCTGAAAGATGCCGAGATCCTGACGGACCTCGTACAAAAGGAACGTGACATCCACAACATAGAGACTGTCACCGACAGGGTGGCCGTGCTACGCCAGCACCTCGACACCCTGAAGACGGCCCTTGAAGAGTAACTTTGTTTTTGTTCCATAAAAATTAATTAATTAAACGATTAAGTATTCACATCAATGCGGAACCATCCGCGAGGCCCGTTCCGCCTTTCAGAAGAAAACAGATAAAAATAACGATATATGGTCATCACAAGAAAAATAGAGATCTACGTCCACGAGTCCGATCCGGACATGAAAAGGAACTACATGCAGACCATCTACGGGTGGCGCGATGCCATCCGCAGGGCTGCCAACCTCGTCGTGTCCCACAAGTTCGTGCAGCAGAACGTCCGTGACTTCATGTACCTGCAGGAAGACGTCCTCGACCGTCTTCTCCAGCAGGAGCCGGAGCGTCTTGTCAAGAGCAAGCGCACAGGCAGGGAGGTCGTCAGGTACAATGTCTCTGACACCCTCAGAAAGGAGAAGGGCATGAGTGAACAGAACACCACCTACCGCCTGCTGTCCTCCATCCTGAAGGGAAAGGTACCCTCCGACATGTATACCTGCCTGAACCAGGAGATCTGCAAGATCATGAGGGAAACCCTATCCGACATCAACAGGGGCGAAGCCACCCTGCGCAGCTACAGGAACAACATCCCCATGCCGTTCTCTGGCAGGTCCCTCTCGCGCCTTCGCGGCGTTGCGGAGTGTGTCGTCAGCAAGGACACCGGCATTGCCCGGAACGTCACCCGCTACTATTTCACCCTGTTCGGCATTCCCTTCGCCTGCCGTCTCGGCCGTGACCGCAGCAACAATGCCGTCATCCTCGAACGCTGCATCAGCAAGGAATACAAGCTGTGCTCCTCCTCGATATCATTTGAGAAGACCGTCAGCCGCGAGACGGGCAAGAAGCAGCAGAAGCTTTTCCTGCATCTCTGCTTCGACCAGCCTGCCAGCCGTAACGAAGTTGACGAGAAGAAAGTTCTCTATGCCTATCTTGGCTTCGACCATCCGATCCTCTGCAGCTATGACGTGCAGGCCCGGAACGGCTACGACTCCGGCATCAAGTGGACGGAGATCGGCACCGCCGAGGACTTCCTCTACCGCCGCGTTCAGATCCAGCAGGCCCTGAAGCGCTGTCAGACATCGTGCAAGTATGCCAGGGGAGGGCGCGGCCGCCAGCGCAAGATGCAGGCCGTCGAGCGCTATGCCCAGAAAGAGCGCAACTATGTCGATACCAAGGTGCATACCTACGCTTCTGAACTTGTGAAGACCGCCGTGAGGTACGGCTGCGGCACCATCTGCCTCGTCAGCCAGACCGAGCGCGAGGAATCCGCCAAGCATGACAATGCCAAGGGCGACTCGTTCGTCCTGCGCAACTGGTCGTACTTCAACCTCAAGAACAAGATCCAGTACAAGGCCGGTCTTGCCGGAGTCCGGATGACCGTCCAGGGCACGGAAGATGAAGAAGCCGAGGAACCGCCCGCCGAGGGCGATGAACGATGACGCCAACAATCTCCGGGGTGGCTGCACACCCTCAGATGGAGGGCTTAAGTCCACTCCATAAGTCGCAGAAGAGTTCGTTTATGGAATGAATGCAATATGCAGCCCAAGCGACTCGTGTCTGCAACATACAGCAGACACCGGCCGATTTGCAGAACATGCAGCATGTCACCAATTCGATAGATCGGCAAAGGAAAAGTCTTGAATGACTTGTTCTCATAGTTCAATGGATAGAACGACGGCCTCCTAAGCCGTAGATCCGGGTTCGATTCCCGGTGGGAATACAAACAGATAATTGAATATTAACAATATGAGTGGTAAGGAATTTAAGCAGATCGCGGGGAGGATCCCCGACAGTGCCGAGATGCTCCGGCTCACAGAGAAGTATGTCTCATGGCGGGAGTCCGACGGCAAGGCACGCTGCTATTCCTTCCACCCGGAGAAATTAGACAAAGAGTTATGAATGACTACGAAAGATTCCAGACGGTCAACGACCTGAAAGCGTATGCCGACAGGATCCCTAACAAGGCGTTCCTTCGTTACGGCTATGTCTGCCGTTCCTATGACGGCTTCCTGCACTGTGAGTTCTCGTTCATCGAGGACGAGACGCTGTTACCCATCTATGCCCTCAAGCAGAAGGGCAAGGGCCGTATCTTCGACGGCGTACTGCTGATCCTTCTGAGTTTCTTCCTGTCATCCCTCTGGACGATGATCTTCCTTCTCCAGGAAGACAGTCCGTTTGAAGACATCTCCGGTCTCTTACTCGTGCTCCCGCTTGCATCCTTCGTTGCAGGGATTCTCCTTATCGCCTTCGGCAAGGGGCTTTGCCGCAGGCATGAGTCATTACTTAACGGCTATCTTAGAAAATGAATGGTATGAATGCTGATAATAAAATGATTAAGTTGTTGTACGTAGACCTGTTCTGTGGAGCAGGCGGCACGTCCACTGGTGTCGAGAAGGCACGTATGTACGGGCAGAAGTGTGCCAAGGTGGTAGCCTGTGTCAACCACGACGCGAATGCCATTGCATCCCATCAGGCCAACCACCCTGACACGCTGCATTTCACCGAGGACATCAGGACACTTGAACTGAGTCCGCTGGTGGCTCATCTTCAGAAGGAGAAGAAAAAATACCCTGGTGCGCTTGTCGTGCTATGGGCCAGCCTTGAATGCACTAATTTCAGTAATGCCAAGGGCGGCCAGCCCAGGGATGCCGACAGTCGTACCCTTGCCGAGCATCTCTTCCGTTATCGGGAAGCCATTGACCCTGACTATATAGAGATCGAGAATGTCAAGGAGTTTATGTACTGGGGAGACCTCGACGAGAATGGCAAGCCAGTCAGCAAGGACCAGGGCAGGTGTTATCTCCAGTGGGTGCATAAGATGATGAGCTATGGCTACGACTATGATTTCAGGCTGCTCAATGCGGCTGATTTCGGAGCCTATACGTCACGCAGGCGTTTTTTCGGGCTCTTTGCCAAAAAAGGGCTGCCTATTGCCTTCCCCGTCCAGACATACGCCAAGAAAGGTGACGAAGGTGGTCTGTTCCATCAGTATAAGAAATGGAAGGCAGTCAAGGATGTCCTTGACCTTACCGATGAAGGTACCAGCATCTTCACCAAGAAAAAGCCGCTGTGTGAGAAGACCCTGGAGCGCATCTATGCCGGTCTTGTCAAGTTCGTTGCAGGCGGCAAGAAACCCCATGAAGATATGATCCTCAAATACAACTCCATGAATACAAACGGCAAGTATAAGCCCGTTTCCACTGAAAAGCCGTGTCCTACCGTAGCCTGCCAGAACCGCCTTGGCTATGTGAAGTTCAACTTCCTGAGCCTGCAGTTCGGCGGTGATCCGATGAGCAAGAACCAGAGTATCGAGCGTCCGGCAGGAACTGTCACATGTGTTGACCATCACGCTTTCCTCACTGCCTACTTCGGCAAGGGCTATAACCGCTCCATCGAGCAGCCAGGCCCGACGGAGACCACCAAGGACCGTGATGCCCTTGTCAAGGCCGTTATGATCAAGGACCATAACATTGACCTGGACGCGCCGCTGCCGGACAACATCCCATTGGATAAGATGAACCTTGTCAACAGCCAGTTCTTCGCCAACGAGTACAGTGCTGGCGGTCAGCTGGGAGATATCAACTCCGTCAGTCCCTCCATACTCTGTACGCCCAAGCAGAAGCTCGTCTCTGCCGAGCAGTACCTGATGAACCCCTATTCCTATGAGAGTGACGGCGGCAGCATTGAAAAACCCTGTTTCACCCTGATTGCCCGCATGGACAAGATGCCACCGTATCTTATCAGTACGGAGCAGGGAGAGCTTGGTATCGCCATCTTTGATGACGACAGCAAGATGACACGCAAGATCAAGGTGTTCATGGCGCTCTACGGCATCATTGATATCAAGATGCGTATGCTGAACATCCAGGAACTGAAACGTATTCAGGGTTTCCCTGAAGACTATATCCTTATTGGCACCCAGGCACAGCAGAAGAAATATCTTGGCAATGCCGTCGAGGTGAATATGAGCCGGGTGCTCTGTGAGGCCCTGGCTGAGAGACTGTCGGACTATAAGAAGGTTGCGATATGAAAGAGAAATACGTATTCTTCGGCCTGTCCGTAATGTCAATGTTCTGCGCCGTGATGGGACTATATTTCCTCTCGGTGTGCGATGATCCCGCCCTTGTCCAGACCTGGAAGAACAAGGTCGTACTCTACTTTGTGATGTCAGCCGGTCTCATGATCCTCTATCTGAGGTCCGGCAAGAACGAAAATGAAGACAACGATTCAAACGGACAGATTGCATGAACTACAGTATCGACACTATCGTCTGGGCCGTCGCCCTTGCCGTTGCACTGGCAAGCGGAGCCGTCGGCTATCTCCTGACCGTCTACAGGGAGCGTACCTACGGCGGCCATAAGTTCGAGTTCGGCGTGTCCGACTCCGACTATGAGCGGCTGTCCGCTGCCGACCGCTCGGCATGGCGGCACTATCGTACCCTGTCACAGTTTGTCAGGCTTTTCACCGTCACGTTCTGGATCATGCTCCTCTTCTGTGTCGCCCTCTCGCTCACCATGGTATCGGTCATCATTGCCGTTGCCATACCTATCATCCTCATCTATGTACTCATCAGATTCCGCAAGCAATGGCAAAGGTAACCGAACTTGGACTCATCAGGAATAGCCTTCTCGGAACCATCGAGAAGATCTCCGTCCTGTGGATGGCCGTCAACGGCGGCATCCTCACCGTCATGTTCCTGCAGATGAAGGGGCTCTTCAACGATCTCAGCAGGAACCAGACAGGCTGGTGTTTCATCGTCTGGAACACCGTGTGTTTCATGCTCCTGGCCTTCGTCCTGTTCCATCTCCTTGCGCTGCCCAGACGCTACCGCGTCCGCATGAAGACCAGAAAGAAGGTATTTGTCCGTGACGATTCCCGTCACCTGATCACGGAACACTACTATCTTGTAGATGTCAAGGGAATCCTCTGGCGCAGGGCCATCCGTGAGGAATACCCGTCCACGGAGTCTGCCGAGAAGTACATCAGCGACAGGTTGGACTTCTGGAACCAGGAATACAATAACTTCCCCGGAAAGGACAACGGCTCCCGTGCCGTCTACGATCCGAAGGACAATATATGAAGACTATGGATATCAGATTCGACTACAACACCAAGACAGCAGGCTCCTTTGCCGACGGCAATGCGCTCAGGGCCTGGACGAACGAGCAGATGCGTACCGACATCACCCAGAAGTGGACGTGTCCGCTGACACGCGGGAACATCTATTTTCTCCGTGGCGATGACGGACGGCTGCAGCATTTCTGCAATGCCCAGAACACCGGTCAGCGCCAGCAGCTCAAGCAGCTCATCACCGATGCCGTGCGCGGCGTCCCCGTTGAAGGTCTCCGTCATGATGTCATCGACATCAAGGGAACCATCGCCAGGGAGGAGATGCTTGAAGCCTTCTCTGAACTCGTGGAGGTGCTGATCCCCGCATGGTGGAACACCCATGCCTCGCAGAAGCAGGACTCCACCCTCTATCTCGACTCCTCGGTAGCCTTCATCCTGCATACCGACGAGAGCTACGACGGCGAGGTGCTTCACCTGCACATCCACCGTCTCTATGTCACCAATCCCGAACTTCTGAAACGTTAGGCCATGGAAATGATATATCTTATACTCCCCGCCGTGACGCTTCTGTCACTGTTTCTGTCACAGCTTTCCCTGTACTTTGACGAGGACAGGCTTGAAGCACCCATGAATCATGTCATGTGCAAGCCGAAGGTCTCCAGGATCCAGCATTTCTGCATACGCATATACGAGAGTCTGATCCTGATGCGTGACGATATCATCCGCGGCTCTAAGCTGCTGTTCTGCGTGTTCACCTTTGTCCTTGCCGTGTTGGTCTTTGCCATGGTCAGGCTGGATTTCCGCACGTTCGACCATCCCTTCATGACCCATGTATGGATCATGGCCTTTTCCCTGCTTTTCTTCCTTTTCTCACTCTCCTTCAAGGAGCAGTACCAGAGAATAAGGAGAGTGCTCGGACATATCATCGAGCAGGAGCCTTACCACGAGTGCTTCGTCTCGCTCTGCCGGAAATACCGGCTTCTCTACAGGGCTTACCTTGCCCTGTCACTGCTACTCTGCGTCTATCTGTTTATCATCTTAAAATATCATATTGAATGTATATGAACGACAATGACTTCACCTATTGCAAAGGTGTGGGATGCCCGCTCATAGAGCGTTGCGTCCACTACACGGAAGGGCAGTCCCTTCCCGAGGGAGACTGGAAATGGCAGTACGACTGCGGTTCTGAACACGCAGGCTTCATGCCCGTGGCATAACCCCTGAAAAAGAGAGTAACCAACAGTAGCGTATGCGTACACCCATCACATACTACGGAGGCAAGCAGCAGCTGGCGAGTACCATCATTGAGATGATACCTGCCCACCGTATCTATGTAGAGCCGTTCTTCGGCGGCGGTGCGGTGTTCTTCGCCAAGGGAAAGAGCTACCTTGAGGTCATCAATGACATCAATGACAACCTGGTCACCTTCTATGAGGTGTGCCAGGATGCCGGACTCTTCGCCCAGCTCTATGACAGGGTGCAGCATACACTCCATTCGGAACGCTATTACAAGACAGCCTATGAGATCTGGCAGGGAAAGAAAACCGGGGGGGGAAAAAGTCGATAAGGCCTGGGCCGTCTGGTTCGTGACCAACATGAGCTTCTCCGGTTCGCCCTCCGGCGGCTGGAAGTGGGACAACGGTACCAGCGGCTCCCATTCCGGCAAGGTCCTTGAGCATTACCGCAAGGACTTCACCCAGGCCGTCCACGAGCGCCTCAGAGAGGTTCAGATCAGCTGCCGTGACGCGCTGACGGTCATTGACCAGCGTGACAGGGAGGAGACCTTCTTTTTCCTTGATCCTCCTTACCCCGGCTGTGTGCAGAAGCACTACAGCGGCTACACCTTCGACGACCTGGAGCTCCTGCTCGACAGGCTCACGAAGATCAGGGGCAAGTTCCTCTTGTGCAATTTCGCCTCCGACTTGCTGACGGACTATGCCATGGCCAACGGCTGGCAGATGACCGTCAAGGACATGCCTATGCGCGTCGCCAACTTTGGCGGCCACTCACGCAGGAAGCAGGAGGTGATGGTATGTAACTATTGTCTGGAGCCCAAACTGTTCTGATTATGAGAAGAAGGATTTTCCTGACGCCCCTTATGGGTACTATCCCGGCTATCAACCCTGCGGATTTCTGCGCGGGGGCATTCGTCCCGTCCTCCGTCGTTATCTGCGGCGGCTTGGCAGGTACTCCCCCAAGGTCTTCCTGGTTATGGAAGGAGCAGACTACCGTTCTCAATCCCATTGTCAGGCTTGGGGATAGGCGCGAGGACATCAACAGTGTCCTTGACGAGATCCTTTCCTCACGGATGCCTGAGCGCATCCCCGGGCTCCCCTGCATCGACTTTGTTCATGCCGACTATCTCAGGACAGCGGCTGCCCGTGAACTGGTCAGACCGCTGATTACCAATAACAGAAGAAAGGAATGATTATGGATATGCAACTGAACCACTACATTTCTTGCGGCGCAGCGTTCCTGCTGGCCGTCCTGGCGCTCTTTTTCGTCGAGGTCATGAACTGTATCAACATCAAGGACAAGGAGAGCGTAGACTACCTCGAAAGCGAGACCGCCGTCTGTTTCTACGGCAAGGTCCTCTTCTTCGGCTTCATCGTGTTTGCCGTGGCCACGATTACCGTGATGCTCTTCATCCCTCATTTCAACTTAAAATGAAAGCCCTATGAACTATAAGAGAACTATCGTCAGAATGAGGAGAATAAATCCGATGACATGGATTATCCTTATTTTCCTCTTCTTCATCGGCACCGTCTGCTCCGTATGGAGGGTGTCGCCGGACTACCAGTGGCGCGTGACCGTCGAATACCTCAGCGGCAGCGTCCTCACCGACACGATCATCCTCCCTGAGAATGTCACATACCGCCAGGAAGGGACACAGACCCGTTTCGAGAGCCTTGGCAAGAACTTCTTCGGATTCAATGCCATGATCCCCAAGACCTACGGCAGTATCATCAACACGATCCGCGTCGTGCGCATGGAGAAGATCGGCCCCGCTCCGGAGCCCCTGAGCGAGTTCGACGAGATGGGTATCTACAGGAAGAGACGCTGACAATACAGGAATATGTATTTTGTGTAATAATGTAATATGGTAATATAAATATATAAAAACAGAAATTATGTCAAGAATCTACATTTCCAGCAGCTGGAGAAACGAGGAGCACCAGCGACTCGTCGAAGAGCTCCGCAAGCGCGGCCACAAGGTCTATGACTTCCGTCACCCGCAGGGCCGTGAAGACCGCAACGTATGGGAAACGGTCAGCGCCTCCCTCCACCTGAGCGCGTCCTACCATTCAGGGAACCTCTATCCGGAGGATTTCCGCAGGATGCTCGTCAGCGACGAAGCCCGTGACCGGTTTACCGAGCATTTCAATGCCATGCAGGATGCCGACACCTGCATCCTTTTGCTGCCGTGCGGCTGTTCCTCGCACAGCGAGGCAGGTCAGATGAACGGCATGGGCAAGCGCGTGTTCGTCATGGATACCCGTGAGAAGGCCGTGCCCGAACTCATGTATCTCATGTACGATGACTATTTCTTCAGATATGAAGACCTCTACGAAGCCCTTGAAAAGCCCATACCCGGCGTATGCAGGGTATGCGGCTGTACGTGGGAGAACCCCTGCTACCATCCAGAGCACGGCAACTGCTCATGGGTGGAACCAAGCCTCTGTTCGCACTGTGCGTCGGTAGAGGAGGGCGGCCTTGGCATCAAGGACGATCCAGAGACCGACCACTGCATCAATGACCAGGGCGACGCATTTCAGTAAGAGAACCATTCACTATATGTCAAACAATTAAATTCAAAAATTATGCTACATTTAATTTCAAACAACATCCTTCTGATCGCCATTGCAGTCGTCGTACTGCTTGCGGTCGTGTTATTCATCACTTATGTCAAGGCACCACCGTCCCTTGCCTACGTTATTTCTGGTATATCCAGGAAACCCCGTCTGTTGATAGGTTCCGGAGGTTTCCGCGTTCCATTCTTTGAGCGTCTGGACCAAGTTTACCTTGGACAGATATCCGTCGATATTAAGACGGACAAGAGTGTTCCTACAAAGGATTTCATTAACGTGGATGTCGATGCCGTTGCAAAGGTAGGAGTTCTTCCTACCGAAGATGGTGTTCGTCTTGCTGCCAAAAACTTTTTGAACATGTCTCCAATGCAGATTGTGGAGCAACTCACTCCGTCCCTGCAGGGTAATCTGCGTGAGATAATCGGTACGCTTGACCTGAAATCCCTCAATATCGACCGCGACGGCTTCTCAAACCAAGTTTTGGGAAAGGCAAAGCCAGACATGGAAAAACTCGGCATCGAGGTTATATCCTGTAATATCCAGAATGTCACTGATAAGGAAGATGCCATCAAGGATCTTGGTGCGGACAATCTCGCACAGATCAAAAAAGATGCTGCCATCAACCGTGCAAAGGCAGAGAAAGAAGCCAATGACGAGCGTGTTAATGCCGACATTGAAATTGAAGTCAAGAAAAACGAACTTGAAAAGAGAAAGGCTTCTCTGAAAAAGGATCTTGACAAGCAGAAGGCAGAGGCCGATGCTGTTTACGCCATCACTGAGCAGGAGCAGAAGAAGACTATTAACATTAAGACAGTTGAAGCCGAAATCGAGAAGACCAAGCAGGAAAAGGTCCTGACTCAGGAGAAAGTCGATATCAAGGCCAACGAACTGAAAGCTGAAGTCGAAAAGACTGCCGACGCTGACAAGTACAAGATAGAAAAGACTGCTGAAGCAAAGCTGGAGCAGGAGAAGCGTGAGGCAGAGGCCAAGAAGTATGCCATGGAGCAGGAGGCCGCAGGTATCCGCGCCAAAGGCGAGGCAGAAGCCTACGCTATCGAAAAGAAGGGCGAGGCAGAGGCCAAGGCAATGGAAAAGAAGGCCGAAGCCTACAAGAAATATAACAATGCCGCTATCACTCAGATGATAGTTGACGTACTGCCTGATATTGTCAAGAATGCCGCTGATCCTATCAGCACCATTAAGGAAGTAAAGATTTTCAGCGGTGGCGGCTCCGGCGAGAACGGAGGCATCGCCTCCATCAGCGGGAATGTCCCCGTTGTCATCAAACAGGCTTTTGATGTTGTCAAGGAAACCGTAGGCGTTGATATGGCAGAAGTTGTGAAGGCTCAGACTCTTGAAGCCAAGACCACCCGTAACATCAACATCGGCGGCAAGGCCGGTGAAGCCGTGGAGGGACTTGTCGAAGGACTTCAGGAAGGAGTCTCCCAGGAATAAATCAGGAAGTGGAGCGTACCCTCCGGGGTATGCCCGCCTTTCATATATATAACCGATAAAAAAGGATTGGCTTATGAAAGACTTAGGAATATACAATGACAGTCCGAAGGACAAGGGGAAGAAGAAAGTCTTCCCGGGCCGAGAGGATCATGACAGGCCATGTTCCAACAAGAGATGGGAATCCCGCAGGTTCTGGATATTCATGTCCCTCCTGTGGTGTGCGGTAGCATTCCTCTTCGGCTATGCGAAAGGATTCCAGAATGCCGAAGCAGGGCAGAAGGACAGTCGTATCGTCTTCAGGAAATCCCCCGCCGTGGAGTTCGCCATGCTTGTCCTGCTGAACCTTGAAAAAGGCATCACCGTCAAGGACGGCTGTGTCTATAACGGCGACAGGCACATGGACGACTGTCCGTGCACCGTCAAGGGCAGTGCAGGAGGCGGTAACAAGCACACCCTCCTTCTGAGGGCCTACAAGTATTTCGAGGACCACCCCGACCAGGACTGGATCGTCAACAATGCCATCTACCAGTACAATACTACCGGTTCATGGAAGTACAGGCCGGAACCGTCCCTCAGACCCCTCACGTCCACCACGGCATCCGGGGGTAAGGTAAACAGTGACAAACAATAAACAGACTATAGTTATGAGCATTATCAATTATATTGCACAGGAGTATTTCCTTACGGCGCTGCTTATCCTTGCAGTCCTCGCGGCTGTTACGCTGTGGAGCATCAGGAAGCAGGGATACTACAAGTGGAGAGGCTGGATGGCCGTCTTCAAGTTAATAATCCTGGCCATCATCGGCCTCCTGGTGTTCACCCTTGTCTCCATCAGGAGCGACAGGGCCGCGTTCAGCACATTCTCAGAGGATGAGAACCAGCCGACCGCCACGGAATGGGGAACGGTAATGGTCTATGACTATCAGCAGGAAAAATATGTAATCTATTAAACAACAAGAATTATGAAGAAATATATTGCACCCATCGTAACTTCGGCTTTGGCCATTTTCATTTTCCTATTCATCGTATATCTCGGCAGAACCGATGCCGAAAAGTATTTCGCACTTGCAGTTATCTGCATGTTTGCAGAAGCTATAGTGGTTGTCATGTTCTTCCAGTCCCTCTTTAGGGCACTGGATCAGAAGCAGCTGCTGACGGAAACGGACGGCTTTGCCGACTATGACGCTTTCAGCATCCGTCTGCGCACGAAGAACAGTATAACCCTCTCCGAGGATATCCTGGAGAACCTGAGATACATCATCGGCAAGGCTGCCGACGAAGGCCGTACCACGGCAAAGTTCAAGTGCGTCAAGGGTGCCGACATCAACCCTGTCAAGGCATACCTTGCCATGCGCGGCTACAAGGTCAAGGTTGACCCCAAGAACAAGGAGATACTCATCATCTGGGACTGACCATAAAAGGAATATTCTTATGGACAGAATCATGGTCAGGTCCCGGAAGGACCCTAAGAGAATGCCGTTCATCGTCTTCCAGCAAGGCGACGGCTATCCGTTGCTGAACGACCGCGACCTCGATGAGGTGTTCAGCAGGGATGACCTCCGTTTCCCCGATGACACGGACAAGGATATCAGTGTGCTGGAGTTCGAGGCCAGGGTAGTGCAGGGCCTCCTTTCCAACCCGAACATCGTCGAGAACCTTTCCCAGTGTTCAACGGAGGATTTTATCAACGACCTCCGTACAGCCGCAGAGAACCTGACGGCAAACCTATACTGGGGTGATTCACGACAGAAATTTGAGGAGTGATGGGAATAAGAGGCAGAAACACCAAACCGAAGCCGGAGCCGGTGACCGTCACCAAACGGACACTGGAGGAGATAGAGGTAGCCCTGGCAGAGAAGCGCGAGTTCCACTTCGTGAGGAATCTCGTCGCCTTCAATGTCAGGGGTGAGAGCCGCAAGCTGCCTATCTACCACGAGTGTGACATGCTCGTGTGCAGTGCCTCCGGCTACCTTACGGAGATAGAGATCAAGCGCAGCTGGGCCGACTTCCTCGCGGACTTCAAGAAGCGCCACGAGCACGAGTCGCCCTACGGATCCCTGTCAGGCATCAAGTACTTCTATTACTGCCTGCCCTCCGGCTGCCTTGAAAAGGCCTATGACGTCCTCGATGAGCACGGGACCGTCTATTCAGGCATCATCACTTACGATGAAGACCTGACCCTTGAAATGCACGGCAGGCGTGTCAAGTTCGTGCGTGACGGCCAGGAGCAGGTGAACTACTGCTTCTATTCCCGCAGCGCGGAGCCCCTCTTCCTGGAGCAGCGCCTGGAACTGGCCCGTCTCGGCTGCATGCGCGTCGTGACCTACAAGCGCAACACCTTCAAGGATAAGAAGGCAAGGAAGCCGGACAAGAGAGACAATCCCGACGTGTCGCTCTACAGGATGTACCTGAAGACGATACTTCAGGCGTTCGGCAGCCCCTTGAAGGATGACGAGGACTCCATTGCCGACCGTGCCGACGAGGCAGAGGCAGAGTTCGAGGAGTGCCGTCTTCACGGCCTCACGGTCCTCCAGGCCCAGGAGTCTGCCATGCTCGTTCTGCTCAGCGGCCTGAACGGTGCCCGAGCGGGGATATGACAGCAATAACAGTTATCAATAATAAGTTCTGAAGTTTCAATATTATTAAATTCTAAGTTTATGGAAAGAATCAAAGGAAAAGAACCGGTGAGCTTCCTTTTCAGTCCGACGGTGTTCGACGATCCGGCAGTCAAGGCCGTCCGTCGTCAGTTTGGCGCGAAGGGAGAGCTTGCGGTCGTCAAGCTGCTTTGCGAGATAGCCGTCAACGGCTACTATGCCGAGTGGAGCGAGGAAGTCCGTCACAGACTCATTGAAGCCCTTCCGGGCGTTTCAGCGAACCTTCTTGAGATGATCGTCAGAGACCTCATCAAGAACGGCTTCTTCGACAAGGAATCCTTCGCTACGTCAGGGATCCTCACCTCTGAGGAGCTCCAGCGTAAGTTCTTCATGACGGAAGAGCACAGTCAGATGCTCCCGCATCTTCTCGTTGACCTGTCAGTCTATCGCAGGACTCTCATTAACTCAGAGAAAACCGCCGTTTCCTCCGAGGAAACCCAGATTAACTCCGAGGAAACCAAGAAACAAGGTAATAACCTCTTAAATAACAAGGATTATGGCACGACCACAGAAGCAAGGCCTTGAATATTTCTCGTTTGACGTCAGCTTCTTTTCGGATATCCGCATCCGTAAGCTGATCAAGTACCATGGCATCCAGGCCGTGCCGGTATACGAGATCCTGCTATGTCGCATCTATGAAGGAGGCTATTACATAGCATGGGATGACGATCTTCCATTTATCATATCGGAAGTCTCTGATTTAGAAGAAGATACTATCATGGAAATCATCAATTACTGCATTGAGGTCGGCCTTTTCAACAAGACCGTCTTTGATGAGCATAAGGTTCTCACCTCACGCAGCATCCAGCAGCGGTATGTCTCTGCCTGCAGCCTTACCAAGCGTAAGGTCAGTGCCGACATGCCCTATCTGCTCATCGAGATTTCCAACGGCCATGTTAATTCGGGAAAAACCTCCGTTTCTTCCGAGCAAACATTAGTTTTCTCCGAGGAAACCCCAGTTAATTCGGAGGAAACACCGATAAACTCCGAAAATAGTACACAAAGAAAAGAAAAGGAAAGAAAAGATAATAACTCACTACGTTCGTCATTATCTCCAACAACACCAACACCATCCGCGTGTGTGCGTGAAGGGGAGAATGAAGGGGATGGCCGGGCCATCGACCCGGACGGACCCATGAAAGCCTCCGATGCCGTCGCGTTTCTCAGAAACGACCGCGATTGGCAGCTGCAGATGCAGCGTAAGTTCAAGATGGAGTCTTCCTTTATCCTCCGCTGGTTTGACTCGTTCGTCGTGGACTGCGACTGCCGCGGCAAGCAGGAACACGAGAGCCTTTCCGATGTCAAGCAGCACTTCAACGACTGGATGACGAAGATGTCGCGCAGCCAGACCGCCAAGGGCGGCAAGGGATCCTCCCTTCCCCATGTCGTTTCCATGGAGGAGCGCTGGATCCAGTGCAGGGCCGAGCTCTGCAAGGCCGTCAGCGCCGACGTGTCGCGTCAGAGCTTCGATGTCGTCAAGTTCATGAAGTTCGACACCTCGACCTCGGAACTGCATCTTGAAGTGCCCCGGAAAGAGACCTATGAGTATATGGAGGCAAACCTTGTAAAGGTCATGACCTCCATCATGCCGAAGTATTTCGGAATCCATATCCAACTGAAGTATCACATCCCCGAGCAGGCCAAGTCTCCTGCCGGACAGACACAGGCATGATCATGAACGAGAGAAAACTCATATCAGACGAGTGGTACACCCCGAAGTGGGTCATCGACGCCCTCGGTCCCTTCGACCTCGACCCCTGCAGTCCTGCAGAGCGGCCCTTTGACACGGCCGCCGTCCACTGGACGAAAAGCCAGGACGGGCTTCTTATGCCGTGGGGCACAGGCAGGGTATGGCTCAACCCGCCGTATTCCAAGGTCCTTCTCAGGCCCTTTGTAGAGAAGCTTGCCGCCCATGGCAACGGCATTGCGCTTTTGAAGAACCGCACCGACAACGTGCTCTTCCACGAGGTCATCTTCCCCAAGGCCGACTCCATGCTGTTCGTCCGCAAGCGGATCCAGTTCCTTACGCCGGACGGCAAGAAGGGCAATCCCTTCTTCGGCAGCGTCCTCATTGCCTTCGGGCACCATAACGACGAGGTGTTGCGCAGCTGCAGCATCGAAGGTAAATATGTCAGATTGAATCAAAAACCCTGAAAATATGAAGAAAGAAGAATTGGAGGAGATTTTCCAGAAGCTCCACGAAATCCTCGAAGGCAGTGGCCTTGACTATGTGATCGTCGCCACCGAGCGGACACCTGGCGGAGACATCTCCGGCAGCCTGGGCTATAAGACCAGCGACAGTTTCCGTTCCGCGGCACAGTGCATCTGCAACCATGCAGCATCCTCTGACGGACAGGCCTCACAGGCCTTTATCAGCGCCATTATCGGCAAGATGATGGAGGAAAGGATGAAATCCTTCTCCGTCAAGAATGGCAACACCCACCTGAACTGAACAATTAAAGAAAACGGACCTATGAATACAGTAAGAGAGAACCGCAGCCATATCCCTCCGCTGGTGAAGGCAGTGATCATCGCCACCGGCGAGGAGGTTATGGTTGATGACGTGCCCATCCAGATAGGACTTATGAAGGCCTATAACGCCTGGCACTTTGACAAGAAGAACGACCGCTTCTGGCACGATGACGAACTGAAGTTCCTGGGCGATAGAAACCAGTAGAGATTATGAGACAGAAAGACTTTGATGACATCATCACCGGACTGAGACCGCTGTATAACAACGATATCGCCCAGCACTACGGGGACCTGTACATGCAGGCCATCAGCAGGCTCCTGAACCTCCTCGGCACCAAGGACGGCGAGTGGTTCACCCTGGAGCCGCACACAGGCAACCGCTCCTACCGGGGAGTCCATTCGGCACACCGTGCCATACGGTACGTCACCGAGGAACATGGCAACTACAAACTGCCATGCCTGGAGGTAGACAATATCGGCAGCCCCTACCGCAAGGAGGGTGTCGAGAGACTCTACATCATCGACCACAACCTCTCCACCATGGGGTTCTGGTACGAATATCTGCGTACCGAGTATAACTACAAGAAAAGAAAGGGACTGCTTTGAACGGAAGTGAACTTAACGACAGGCTGCGCCGCCTGCAGGACATCTGCCTGGAAGCCAGGGAGATCATCGCCGACATCGAGGAATATATCAAGGCGAACAACGAGTATTCGCAGACCTCCGTCTCAGTCCTTGAACTGCCGAAGAAGCATTTCAGGACTCGTTTCCTGAACACTTGCAGCTGTCTTGACATCAGGACCGTCCAAGACCTGATAGACTGCGGAAGGAACCAGATGCGCTATTCCAGGAACCTTGGCGATGAGACACTCAATGCCGTCTCTGACGCCATGCTGCGCCAGTTCGGCATCAAATGGTGAACGATTTATCGAGAACGAATTAAAATGTTTCAATTTTAAACGAATAGCATTATGGAAAAAGAACTTATCCTGAAAGGCAAATGCCTTTACACCCCTGGAGGTGCCGCCCGTGAGTATGCCGCCGTAGGCTGCAACTTCTACCGTGGCTGCCCGTTCCAGTGCCAGTACTGCTATAACCACAAGGGCATGACGGCCTCTGTCAACGGCCTGTCCTATGCAGTGCTAAGTAACGACTTCACCTTGGAGAAGAACCGTCCGAAGAAGTACCGCCATCTCTCGCCGGAAGACTACGCCTTGCTTGTCTTCAAGCGTGAGTGCGAGAAATGGCTTGGCCATCTCCGCAGCACGGGCATCTTCTTCTCCTTCACCACCGATCCGCTCCATGAGGACACCTGCCGCCTGACCATCGAGGCTGCCCTCCATGCCGCCAAGAACGACATTCCCGTGAAGATCCTCACCAAGAATGCCGGTGGCGGCAAGCCCCTTTTCCGGAAGTTCATCGACAGCCCCTGGAACGACAACATCGCCCTTGGGTTCACCCTCACAGGGCGTGACGACCAGGAGCCCCATGCGCCGTCGAATGCCGAGCGTATCGAGACGATGAAGTTCTGCCACCAGTGGGGCATGAGGACTTTCGCCAGCATCGAGCCCGTCGTGGACTTTGACAGCAGCTACCGCATGATCGAGGAGACCGTCGGCAGCTGTGACGAGTACCTTATCGGCCTGATGTCGAGCCGTAAGGCCAACGGCTTCGAGCCGTATGACTTCGTGGCCTGTGACCGGTTCGTCAACAAGGTCGCCACCCTGGCCTTCTCGCGCGGTCTGAAGATCTACTGGAAGGACAGCATCCGCACCTTCGACGACGACGGCTTCACCCGTCAGAACGTCTTCGAGAACGGTAACATTTCCGTTGGCAGGGACTGGAACCTCTTCTACAAGCGATAGACTGCCATGGAAAAGAACTGTCAGGTCCTGCATATCCTCTTCAGCAACCTTGAGAACGGTTATACCGTATTCAAGGCGGAAGACTCCGATGGCGGCAAGCCCTTTACCGCCGTCGGCTCCCTGTTTGCACTCAGGGAAGGGATGCACCTTGTCATCTCCGGCGATTGGACGGAGAACGGCAAGTACGGCCGACAGTTCGTCATTACCGGCTGGTCAGAGATCCGCCCGTCCACCCTGGAGGGCATCCGCAACTACCTCTGCAGTGGCATCATCCCGTACATCGGCCCGAAGATGGCCGACCTGATAGTCAGGCGCTTCGGCGAGGACACCTTCAACATCATTGAGAATATGCCTCAGATGTTGAAGACCATCCCCGGCATCGGCAGCGTCCGTGCCGCCAATATCTCTGCCAGCCTTGCCGAGCAGCGTGCCGTCCGTGACATCATGGTGTTCCTCCAGGGTATCGGCGTCTCCACGGCGTATGCCATGAAGATCTTTGCCTCCTACGGTGCTGACAGCATCCGTAAGGTCTCTGAGAACCCCTATATCCTCGCTGACGAGATCGACGGCATCGGCTTCAAGATTGCCGACAAGATCGCCTTGAAGATGGGCTATCCGAAGGACGGTTACCACCGCAAGCGCAGCGGCATCCTCTACCAGATGAACGAGATCACCAAGGAAGGGCACTGCTATCTTCCCCAGGAAGAAGCCGTCAGGCGTGTCTCTGCCATCCTGGAACTCGGATCGGACTCTGTCACAGAGGCCCTTGATACCCTGACAGGCCAGGAGGAGATCATCGAGGAGGACGGTAACATCTGGCTCCCGAAGCTCTTCTTCTGCGAGGTGGGCGTGTCCCGCCGCCTGGCAGCCCTTATCAGGATCCATGCCGGTTCCCTCAGAGGCCACGAAGAGAGGATCCGTCGCCTTGTCAGCAGTACCGGCATAGACTATGACGGTATGCAGCGCAAAGCCATCACGGAAAGCGTCACTTCCCAGATGATGGTGCTCACGGGTGGTCCCGGCACCGGTAAGACCACCACGGTAAAGGGCATCATCACCGTTCTGGAGGGCATGGGCATGAAGGTCCTTTTGGCCGCACCTACGGGCCGTGCTTCCAAGCGTATGCAGGAGGCTACCGGCAGGGAGGCCAAGACCCTCCACCGCCTGCTGGAGTTCTCTCCCTCCGAAGGCTTCAAGCGCGATCAGGCAAACCCGTTGTCCGGCGATGCGCTGATCATCGATGAGAGTTCCATGGTGGACATCATGCTGATGCACTCCCTGCTGAAGGCCGTCCCCACCTCCATGCGCCTGATACTCGTCGGTGACGTGGCCCAGCTCCCCAGCGTCGGCCCCGGCAATGTCCTGCGCGACATCATCGACTCAGGCATCGTGAACGTCATCCGTCTGGAGAACGTCCACCGCCAGGCCCTCGGCAGCCGTATCGTCACCAACTCCCACAGGATCAACCACGGGGAGTTTCCCGATATCAGCAACGGGAAAGACTCCGACTTCTTCTTAGTCAGGTGTACGGACGGCAAGGCCTGCTCCGACTTGATCCGGCAGCTCGTCTCAGAGCGCCTGCCCAGAAACACCAAGTTCAGGCCCAGGGACATCCAGGTGCTGACACCGAAGCACGACGGTTCCACCGGCGTCGTCTCGCTCAACACCGTCCTGCAGGAATGCCTGAACCCGTCCAAGAGCCAGATCGTCTATGGCAGTACCGTGTTCAGGCCGGGCGACCGCGTGATGCAGATGAAGAACAACTATAAGAAGGAGGTCTTCAACGGCGATGTCGGCTATATCTGCCACCTCTCCGAGGAGGAGCGGAAGATGATCGTGGATTTCTCAGGCTCCCGTGTCGAATACGACGGGACCTCCATCGGCGAGCTGTCGCTTGCCTACTGCTCGACCATCCACAAGAGCCAGGGATCGGAATACCCCTGCGTCATCATCCCCGTGACGATGGCTGACTACTACATGCTCCAGCGGAACCTCATCTATACCGCTGTCACCCGTGCGAAGAAGTACTGCATCCTTGTCGGCGAGGAAAGAGCCCTCGGCTATGCCGTCAGCAACAATGTCGTACAGAAGCGCAATACGCGGCTACGCCAGCGTCTCATCGAGAACATGGAATCAAGATAACGATTTAAAACCCCATCATTATGGCAAAAGAACTGGAAAAGAAGATAGAGCGATGCAGATTCGCCTATACTGACTTCAAAAGCAAGGATTCCAGCGGCGAGTACGTCCGCCGCTGTGAGAAGGAGATTACGGAGGACAATCACTGGGCCGTCACCGACGGAGCCCACTGTGAACAGTGCGAGGCCTTCAAGTCAAGGTATATCGAATATCCGATTACCGTCAATGAGATAGAGAACAGGCCCATCGATTTCAGGGGCCTGGGATATGAGCAGGGTAGCCTTGTGGCCGTCAGGCCTTGCGGCGACGAATACGGCAAGAAGACCTACCTGGGTTTCTACCTCGGCGACCTGCCTCTCCAAAACACCATCAGCTTCAATGAGGAGAAGGGCATCCTGAAGGTAGGCACCCATAACAACCCCGCCATATTCGTGCCGGAACTCGGCAGGATCATCTGGGGGTGCGGCTCCTGGTGGCATGAGATCAAAAGCATGGACGAGCTGCGCGAGATCACTGACGATGACATCAGCAATGTCTGGTATGTTAAGATGGCCAAGTCTCTCTCCCTGATTGAGGACACCGAAGGAAAGGAGGGCGGCCATGAATAGCATTATCGTGATGGTTGTCATGATCCCGGTCATCGTGTTTGCCGTAGACTATGCGATTCTCCGGCTGATATCGGAAACGGACCAAAGGAGGAAGGAAACTGAGACAAACAGCGAGAGCCATGATAAATAAGAAGGAAATTCCCATAGGCAGCATTATCCGCGTGAAGGTCAGCGACCTCTACACGGCTGTCTGCGAGGTGGTCGAGCCATACTCAGAGGAATGCCTTGTCAGGATTCTGAGAGCCGCCGACCAAGGAGAGAAAGACGGTTATGGCGTAGGCACAGAGCATAAGTTCAGCTACAAGGACTGCAGCGGTCTTATGCTCCTTGAAGCCAACCTCCGCAGCATAGGCTTCATCGAGTCCGACGAGAGGGCATGGCGCCTGATGTACTATTTCGGCGACATGCGTCTTTACTGGAAGTATGACAAAAGGAAGTGCTACAGCACGTTCAAGTTCAGGCCGGACTTCACCCGGAAGGCCTGGACCAGGATAGAGTGTGCCTTTATCCATTCGCTGCAGAACATCATGAGGTTCCTTACCGGTGGTGAACTGGAGTTCACATGGATTGAGGCAAAAGAAGAGAAAGGAGGTGTATCATGATGTCATACCTGACATATCCGGGCTGCCCTCTGTTTCATTACACAGGGGTAGTTATATGGACCTTTCTGACCCTCGTGGGCATTGTCTGCCTTTGTTCTCTGACAGTGAGACTCTGGAAGAGACACGTGAGTGTCAGATTCCATAATCTCTTCTATATTGTCTTCGGGTTCTTCCCTTCGAGGAAGGAATGGGGTGTTTCATCATACGAGATTCGAAACCGTATACCCAGATGGCGTTACCGCTATTTCACTAGAGGGAGGGGAAAGGGACACTTTGGGCGACTTGCCTGCCGTGTGATGGTTGCCCGTGCGTGGAAGGAGCGAAAGAAAAACAGAAAATAAAATCTATTCCCGATAGAATCCCCTTCTAAGGGGTCTTTCGGGGATGAATTTCTCTCAGGTCTTAGAGAACTGTTCAATTCTCGGCTGGCTGTATGTACCCTTCAGATCTGAAACATCCCTTGATAATAACCATGCCTTTGAAAATTATTCTTGCTGTATGTACCATACAGATTCAGATCTGTTACATCAGGTGCTCCATGAGTGATGATATCCTCACGCTATGGCGGTACAGCCCGCCCTGAACATCAGTTATTACTATTTGGGGACTTTCCCCGATATTTCTTTTTCTATTTGTGTCTCTTAGAAAACGAGATGTTTGGCTGCATGTAGGCATCGTTATCATCTCGCAGTCCACATAGCTGCATATCGTCTGATTGCGAGTGACTGCATGAAGCGTCTCGCGCTACTTCGTGAGTGGCTGTGCCCTCACGCTATGGCAGTACAGCCTGCCCTGGTTGTCAAACAGACATTATGAATAACGCTGCAAAGATACGGAATAATCCTGAGACCACCAAATTTTCCAAAGGAAAAAATGAGATTCCCAGGAGTTTATTCACTTCCCGTCGATTTATTGTCTCATTTTTGGGCATTCTTGCCGTCGTAGGGATAGATATCCCACTCCTGCAGTGCTTCGTCAGGTGTGCAGCCGTGATCCATCGCCTTGATGACCTCATATTCAAGGTTATGCTTCCTTGCTATCGCCAGAACCTCTGGTCTGGTGAAGTGTGACGGTGCCGGATGCAGGCGGTACCACAGCCTCCAGAGAAATGTAACGATCTTCATCTTATTTGTCTATTGCTTTCTCACACGTCTGACCGCCAACGGTCACTTCGATAAATTCCGCATTATCACCAGTCAGCAGAATATCCCTTTCGGACTGTTCTGCGTTCTGGCCGTGAACATGGATGTATTTCGCATCCTTACCAGTCATTAAGATTCGTCTTGACATAACATACAAGTTTTAATCTGAATCAGACTTATCGGCGATAAAAAGGGTCATTTGCCGCCGATTTCTGATTTCAAAATGGATTTTCATCTTCAAGAGACTGTTTCCATTCAGCAGCCTTCTTACGTTCTACCTCGTAGGAGGTATGGTTATTAGACGCATTGATACAGAGAGCGACAGCTCTGTTCAGAGAGTCTTCCCCATGAAGCATGTCTTCAAACTCCTGATAGGTAGTGTTCTGGTCTATCAGCCGGTCAAACACGCTATGGTCCCCGCTGCCGTTGGAGCTGTGTTCGGTTATTACGATACCGATTTTGGGAGGCTCACAGTCATTCGGTGCATAATACTGGATCTCTACGGGATAGCCAGTAGGCCCATTAAGAGGGGTCGTGACCTGCAATATGCGCCTAATGATCTCGTCATATTCCAGAATGTCGTAAAGCAATGTCTTTTCAGTCATAGTTACTTTTATTTTTCTTCATTCTCTTTTATTCTTGGGGTGTGAGCCACACAGCCGGATAACTCACAGGGAGTACCAGGCAGTCCTTTCAGGCAATAGCCTTCGTGATGATATGTGCAATGCTCGTCTGTCATAATTCGATCTCCTTCTTGATATTACACAGTCTCATAGCATCCTGCAACTGATGGACGTATTGGATCTCCAATCGTAATTCACCTTCTCCGAAAGTAGGATGCTCCCAATAGATATTGAAAAATCCCTTTTTCTCATCAAGCGGGAACCAAGTGATTTCGTCAGGGTCAGGAAAGAGACGCTGCAGCAGTTCCTCTGTCAGAGGAATTGGGAAGCATCCAGTCCGATAAGCCCATACGACATTTGCAGGTGAGATCTTTGTGGGTTTCCCCCTCACCAGATACCAGTTTCCGATGGTGATGTTAGTTACTATATTGTCCATTATTGAATCTTTTAGTTGACTACCACATCACTTTTCTTTTTCTCCGTATTCTTATTCATGTTGATAGTGATATATTATGCAAAATTACGAATTATTTGTCAAAGTCAGCCAGAAAAACATAGAAAAATGCTCTTTTGAGGTTAAAAACCGTCCTTGTCGGTCTTTTTCTCATGTGTCTTGGCATATATTTCCTGCCATGTCGGCAAGCTCCAGTTCTCAGGTTCGTTTTTCTTGACATACTCACTGTTTAGGCGGTCTTTTGTGAACATACACCTTTTCTGGTCGTGTCCGAAGCATAGAGGGTTTGTCAGCACATCCGTGGAACCCAGGGCGGAGAGGACTTTCACTTGTCCCATGAACCGCTCAACCTCCCAGCCCTTGTATTCTATCCACCTCCAGCAATTTACTGCGCTGAGAAACGTCCATTCGAGGAAATACTCAGCCGGAGGATATTTGGTTTTGCCTGTATTCATTATGCCATTACCATTCCAGAGGCGTTTGCGTAGCACTTGATACGAGGCTCCTCGCCGTAGGGGAAGTTCGTCCAGATAGCCACCACGGAACCGATCTCTTTCTTTGCCATCTGAACTGCCTTGCTCAGCGTGGGGAATGACTGTACCAGTCCTGTAAACTTATCCACGTACCAGAATCTCTTCTTGAATCCCGGCTGCACCGATCTGTCCGTGCGGAATTTCTTCTTATAAGCCTTGATATCAGCGATCTCAATGCGAGAGTTAGCTAAGCTCTGATAGGATGTTCCGTAGGGATAGAGCACCTTATCCGTCTTATGGTTACACATCACCTCAAAGGTAGTGGTAGGATGACCTGTTTCGGGGTTGTACTCCACCCGTCGGGAGATACGGCACCGATGGGCCTTTGCAAAGCGGATGGCCTTTATCACCTGTTTCTTCGGTGAGTCGTCATCCAGGATCGTCACCTTCACCACACCGTTGGCATTTGCACCGTCCCATGCGAATTTTCCGTAACCGTAATTTGTTGTTGTCATAAGCTTTGTGGCTGTTTGTATCGCGCCGCCTACGCTTTTAGGATTGAAAATTTAAAATAATGGAATGTTTGCTTCCGCTGAAGACGGGTCTGCCTACCCAGATATTATTATAACACTAAAAGATTTCTATTGAACCTGTATGTTCACCTTCTGAACATCCACGATGGTCACATGATCCACGTCTCTGCCGTCCCAGGTGATAGCCTTCACAGGCTCCAGAGTCCTGATGTAGTTCTCGTGATTGAATTTCAGTTGAACCTCATAGCCTCGTGTTTCCGATTCCTCGAAAAAGATGCCCCATGCCTCGAAGTCAAGAGTATCTGGTTCTATAAAGTCCGTTGCCTCATTCTTCTTGGACTTGCTCATATCCTCCAGCGAGTCTGTGAGGATAGCCGTCTTCTTGATGACCTTTTCCTCTGACAGGAAGGTACATTTAATTGTCTTCATCTTTTTCTTTCTTAGTTTCTGTTGTCTCGAACCGAATCATTTCATCTGCGATGGCAGCGGCGAGAGATACGATGTTTTTTGCAGTATCACGGACATTCTTTTCCGTGTCCGTGTCAAAAATGAGAGTCGAGAGCTGCTTTGTCAGCGTCTCATTGGAAAGGATCTTTTCCGTAGCCATTTCCAGATACTTCATCTTCTTCCCTGACGGCTGACTCGTCGCCGGTGTCTCTGCCGGGTCCACATAGGGCTTGCCGTCCCTTTCGACGATTTTCCAGCTGTAGGCGTTAGGACCGTTCCACACCTTACGCCTGCGATCACCCCATCCTGCCTTTGCATAGGCACAGAAGGCAGGTTTTCCCCAGTAGTCTGCCTTTCCGTCAAGAACCTCCACGATGTCACCGGCCTTCCATCTTGTCGCGTTGGAGTTGTTCGCTGCCGTGATCTGGATCTTGTCACCTCCACGGGGGACGGGATTGTTGGGATATTGATTTGTTTCCATATTTTTATATTACAATATTACGTTATTACTATATTATCTACTTACAAGTGAAACTCAGGGTATTTGGCCTTGATGTCCCGGAAGGGCTTTTTGAGGTCATCATCCGAGAGTTTGTTCTCCGGGTCGTAGAAGATCGTCACGCCCGCATTGCGGAAGGCGCATGAGTGGATGGATATTACTGAGGTCTGCTTGGACTCCAGATCCTTTGTTATCTCTCTTCGGTAGAACTCCTGGCTACGTGTCACCAGGTTCATCGCTGCCTCTATGAGTTCCTGTTTGTCGTTTCCGACCAGGTTGTTGCTCTTTTCCGTCTTGATCAGTCTTGTTGCCATATTATTGTTTTTTTTAAGGATTCATTGGAAAGGGATGGAGAGCCCTCCCCTTTTAGTTCTGCTGTACCATCAGCGCACCCAGACGGCCCGATATGTCGAATGCCGTTGCCCTGGCAGTGCCCTCGATGGGCTTGGTAATAGAATAGTGGTTGACCGGCCTTGCCTTCAGCGATCCGTCACGGTTGTATTCCTGCAGCCACACGTCCGGCTTGTTGAAGCCGTGGACGGTGATCAGGTCGTAGTATGTGCAGCGCACCGTCTTCCCCTCGAAGCGGAAGTTCCCCACCTCCATCAGGTATGATGCCGCCAGCGACTTCTGCAGCGGTGTCAGGTTATCCTTCAGGATTCCCTTCAGCGAGGCGCAGATACGCTCCGTCTCTTCGATGCGTGCCTTCTTCTCTGCCTCCTTTCGCTCCTGTTCCTCCTTCTCACGGGCCAGGCGCTTCTGCGTCTCTTCCTCACGGCGGCGTATGTCGGCCTCCCGTGAAGTCTTTGCCCGCTGCCAGAGCTGCGGCGACACCGTTTCCAGAAGTTTGAGATCCAGCTCATTGAAGTACCGCTGCCCCTCGATGATATTCTCCACCTGCTGCAGGTAAGCCTCCCAGGTCACTTCCTCCCGGATGGTCTTCTCTGCCAGGAGGTTTACCAGCACGAACACGCCTTTGTTCTCCATGACCAGGAAGAAGTCCGTATGCGTCCATGTTCCATAGTCTGTATCTTCCGTGAAGAAATACACATGATCCCTGACCTTCGTCAGCTCCTTCGGTTTCTGGGCAATCTCGTGATTGTCGTTCCTGCTGTTCTTATAAACCCATACATTCTGTAACATAATGATCGAAATTTTAATTGTTAATGACTCATGCAACCTTCCTGAACTCATGCTCTGCGCTGTAGCAGTCCGATCCGTCCTCCTCGGTGATCTCCTCTGAGAGGTGTTCATAGCCGTTCTCTGCCATCAGGTGTTTCAGCCAGAGGTGCTCATGCTTCCAGTCACCCCAGAAAAGGTTCACCACAACCTTGCCGTCATTCGTGGCATCCACGATGGAGTCATAGAGTTCGCCCTTGTTCAGGATCTCCGTTACCTCCTTTACCATTTCCGTTTTTTCCATGACTGAGAGTGTTAGAGGTTTGACATTTCATGCTTCTCTTCCTTCTTACGGAACTCACCCATGAAGATCTCCTTGACGAAGGTTTTGAAACCGATCACGAAGATTGTCACGCATACACCGCAAAGGAAAATCTCAAAATCTGTTAGATGTGACATAGATAATGTGGCTTTTTCTATCCCGTCGCCTGCGGTTTTAGTTTGACTTTTGAAATTTTGTATATCGGGTAATTAGATTCGGAAGTCTTCTTTTCTTTATTTTGTGAAGTGAAGAAGTCATCTTCTGTCTGACACCCGAATGAGAAAGATCGCTTTTTTGTTCATCGGTACAAATGAGTTCGTATAGTCTTTTTTCTTGCTGGTGAATAAGGAGAGCGGTCATAGGGGATGTAAGCCAAGGAATTTCTGGTAAAATTTTGTGGAATACCCAGATTAGGATAATCTGCGGAAGGCTGCCGCATGAAAATTTTCCAGAAATAGTGTTGACGGTCCTTGGTGTATTCCCGCCGCTCCCTACCTTTGCAAGGAAAAGGGACGTGAAGTACGTACTCATTCGGTGAACAACAGAAAAAGCCATTGTCATTGTGTGATGTGAGGACATGGAAGTTTCCTTTTTCACAAGGAAAGGTCTTCTTCAAGGCCTGCTTGCAGGCAGAGATAAAGTGTCAGAGTTCTGAATGGACTCCATACGGAACTTTTTATGTTTAATAATATATTTTAGTGTGGTAGTTATCTAATAGTTCTGAATAGATGCTATACAGAACTATTGGATTATTAATGAATTTATGTAACGCCTTTACGTGCGCGTGTGTGATATATAATAAGGTATGGAGAGTGTTTCCGGGATGCCTGAACGCTCTCCGTGAGGGTTTTTTGGTATATTGTTCCAGGCGGCATGGTATGTCGTCTGTTTTTGTCTTTTTCCCTTGAAAAACAGTGCTTTCATCGGTTTTTCTTCTGCGAATCGTCTTGTTTATGTTAAAATAAGAGATTCCATTTTTTCTCCTCCGAGTTTTTTTGCAAATGCAGTTTCTTTGCAGAAAAATAAAAATGACATTGATATGAGTGCATTTGGTTGGTATGTTGTCATCCTTACCGTGGCCTACGTCATCTACTACGGCTTCATGCTCGCATGGGACCAGTACGGTGTGAAGGGCCAGAACAAGAATATTGTCGAGGAATTTGACGGTCTTGACGGGGAGTCCGGCAAGACGCGCGTCGTTTCCGAGAGTGAGAATGGCGGTTACAAGATTGAGGAGGAGTCCGCCCCCGATCTCATGAATGACGAGGAGGACTACGGCCATACCGTCGTGATTGACGAACCCGAGCCGTCAGGCGGCGAGGAGCCCGGCGAAGGTGCCGGTGAGGAATCTGCTGGCGATGCGCCGGAGAGCGTCACCGATGAAGCCCCTGCTGAGGAAGAGGATGATTTTTCCGCTGATGATGATGACGGTGCCATGAACCGCCTGCTCAGCATCCAGGAGGGTCTTCAGAAGGTTCTCGTAAGGTATGACGAGGAGTATGATTCCAGCGAGATGAAGCTGCTCATGCAGCAGCGTCCCGAATACGAGACGCGCATCCAGCGCATACAGCTCAGGCATTAACCGTGTTCAGGTTCATGGATGAAAAAGTATATGGATAGGTTATGAAAGGTTATACGGAGATATGAAGATGAGTGAAGTCATAAAGACCCGCCGCACGTTGATTCTTGTGATGCTTGTCATCATGTCGTCGCGTGTCCTGGCAGGTGCCGGAGTCCCCGACTACAGCCAGACGGCGCAGGCCCTTGCCGAGATGAACGTCTGGGTGATGAACATCGGCGGTGCCGTCGTGAGCCTTCTCTATGCCGTAGGTGCTGTACTGGCCATCTACAGTGCAACGACGATATATCTGAAGATGCAGAATGGCGAGGACGGCTTCACCAAGAGCGTGCTCATGCTCGTCGGAAGCATTCTGTTCCTGATCTCTGCCGTGCGCGTGCTCCCGGCCTTCTTCGGCCTCGGCGCGGGTGTCGGCCTCTGGTAGTGGAAATTTCTTATTTCAATAGTTAACTGGATGTTTAATTTTAAAAGTTTCAGACCAATGAAGAAATTAATTTCGAGTGTTCAGGGTCTCCTGACTTGTGTCGGACAGGGTATCTGGAACCAGCGTGAGCGTCTGATGATGCTCCTGGTGCTGTTCTTTGTCTGTGTTGGTGTGAGCTTCGCAGCTGTGGATGTGTCAGCCGGTCAGAATGCTATGACCGAGGTGACCAGCGGTATTGCCGCCTACATCCCCTTCGTGCGTAAGCTGATCTACTCTATCGCTGCCGTTGTGGCTATCGTGGGTGCCATCTCCGTTTACGTGAAGATGAACAACGAGGAGCAGGATGTCAAGAAGTCGATCATGATGATCGTCGGCGCCTGTATCTTCCTTATTGCAGCCGCTACCGCACTGCCTTACTTCTTCGGCTACCAGACCTAATGTCTGGCAGGCGAGGAAGCGGGAGAGCGATTGACTCTTATCTGAAGTAGAATCGTTTGCAGCATGGAAAGGCTACAGGATTCTTTTCCCGAATACCCTGTCTTCAAGGGCCTCCAGAGGCCCTTGGAGTTCATGGGTTTCCGTGGGCGATATATCGTCTGGGCGGCCTGTGCCGTCGGCGGTGCGCTCCTCGGATTCTTTATCCTGTTTATTACCGTTGGGTTCCTGATGGGGCTTGTCGCCGCCATCGTGTCCCTGGCCGTCGGTGCGTCGCTGATTTTCATCAAGCAGCACAAGGGCCTCCATTCGAAGAAGGAGGACAAAGGCATCTTCATCTATGCCTTCACCCGCCGCTTCATGTACTAACGTAGAAAATTAAATACCTTTTATATAATGTTCGCATTAATAGTCATACTCGTCCTGATTGCCGTGCTTGTTGGCATGGCCATTAGTGTCGCTGCCTTCGGCACCGGCATCAAGCGGCCACAGATCTTCAAGCATATCTACTACAGCATCGAGGATGTCGGCGATGCGGAGAAGATGGCCGTCATCTACACCCGTAAGGGTGACTACTCTGCCGTCATCGGCTTCCAGAACCCCGTTGCCAAGTTCTCTGCCGACACCCAGTCCTACTATGACTTCACGGCAGTCCTTGACAATATCGTCAAGACCCTCGGCGAGGGGTACTGCATCCAGAAGCAGGATGTTTTCGTCCGTCGCAGCTTCGACATGAAGAAGGTTGCCTCCGGCGAGCAGGGGGAAGGCAAGTTCCTTGCAAATTCCTACATGCAGTTCTTCGACGGGCGCCAGTACGTCACCTGCGATACCTATCTTATTATCACGCAGGAACAGAAGAAGTCCGGTCTCTTCAGCTTCGACGGTACGAAGTGGAATGACTTTATCCTGAAGGTCAACAAGGTATTCGATATCCTCAGAGGCCAGCCCGACATACGTGGCGTGCGATTCCTTTCGAGTGATCAGGTCCGCGAGTATGCTGACCGCTTCTTCGCTCAGGACTTCACCCATAAGCCCTTCTCCATGACCAACTTCAAGGTGGACTCCGAAGAGATCCTGATGGGTGACAAGAAGTCGAAGATATACTCCCTGCTTGACGTGGACGATGTGGGCCTCCCCGGCACGCTCCGTCCTTTCATGGACATGACCGTCAACGGCTCTACGATGCCCGTTGACATCATGAGCGAGATCGACCGCATACCTGACGCTATGAGCGTCATCTACAACCAGGTCATCTTCATGCCGAACCAGACGAAGGAGAAGAAGGCCCTTGACACGAAGAAGAACCGCTGCAAGTCCATCCCGAATCCGTCCAACCAGATCGGTGCGGAGGATATCGAGCGTGTTCAGAACATCATCGAGCGAGACGGCAAGATGCTTGTCTATGCCCATTACAGCCTTATCGTCACCATGCCGATGTCTGCCGACACCAGCAAGGTGACCAACCAGCTTGAGAATATCCTTGGCCGTCAGGCCATCCATATCAGCCGCAGGGCCTATAACCAGCTGGAGCTCTTTGTGGGAGCGTTCCCCGGCAACAGTTTCTGCCTGGCTCCGGACTATGACCGGTTCCTCACCCTCTCCGATGCTGCCCTGTGCCTGATGTACAAGGAGCACCAGCTGCAAGGTGACACCGGCAATTTTCCCAAGTGCTTCTATACCGACCGCCAGGGTGTGCCGATGGCCATCGACATCACCGGCAAGGAAGGTGACAAGGAATATACGACGAACTCCAATTTTTTCGTTCTCGGCCCCTCGGGCAGCGGTAAGTCGTTCTTCATGAACACCGTCTGCCGTCAGCTGTACGAGGAGAACACCGATCTCGTCATTGTCGATACCGGTGACTCCTACGAGGGGCTGTCCGCCTATTTCAACGGAACGTATATTTCCTATTCCAAGGAGAAGCCTATCTCCATGAACCCCTTCAAGGTGACGCTGAAGGAGTACAAGGAGAATTTCCAGGAGAAGATCAACTTCCTGATGTCGCTGATCATCCTTATATATAAGCGTGAGCAGCCTGCCTCGACTATCGAGGAGACGCTGATACGCCAGGTTATCGGCGAGTACTATCAGGAGTATTTCCATCCCTTCAAGGGATTCACCAAGGCCGAGCGCGATACCGAGCGCAAGCGCCTCCTGCTGGAGTCCAAGATGAACGGCGACTATGCCAAGTTCGAGGACGAGCTGGAGAAGGCCAACGGTGCGGGAGCCTACCATATCTCCGAGGAGGACATGGAGAAGTACACCCGTGACAAGCGCCGTGAGGAAAAACTTGAAGCACTCATGAAGGATGATGCTGCCGCCGACGGCGAGAAGATCGCTGCCGAGAAGGCTCTCCAGCGCATGAACCTTCCCGAGACGGTCGTCGAGGGTAAGTTCATGGAGAAGATCGAGAAGGAGGTTGACCGAATGGAGTCCCAGAAGAAGAAGCTCTCCGTCAAGGAGCTGAACTTCAATTCCTTCTTCGAGTTTGCCTTGGAGCGTATTCCCCAGATTACGAACACCGACAAGATTGAGAAGTCCGACTTCAACATCAACAACTTCCGTACGATCCTGAAGCCCTTCTACCGTGGCGGTGAGCTGGAGTATACCCTCAACAATGACATGGACCAGAGCCTTTTCGACGAGAAGTTCATCGTCTTCGAGATCGATAAGGTGAAGGATGACAAGACCCTCTTCCCTATTATCGTCCTGATCATCATGGACGTTTTTACGCAGAAGATGCGTATCAAGGGAGAGTGCCGCAAGTGCCTCGTGATCGAGGAGGCATGGAAGGCCATCGCCACCCCTGTCATGGCAGAGTATATCAAGTACCTCTACAAGACCGCCCGTAAGCACTGGGCGATGGTCGGCGTTGTAACCCAGGAGATACAGGACATCGTGTCCTCCCCTATCGTCAAGGAGGCCATCATCAGTAACTCCGAGGTCTTCATGCTCCTTGACCAGGCCAAGTTCAAGGACAAGTTCGATGATATCAAGGCCACCCTCGCCCTGACACCCATCGACTGCAAGAAGATCTTCACCATTAACCGTCTTGACAACAAGGAAGGGCGCAGTCCCTTCAAGGAGGTGTTTATCAAGCGCGGCAGCGAGGGTGACGTGTTCGGGGTCGAGGAACCCATTGAATGCTATATGGCCTATACGACCAACAAGATTGAGAAGGAGGCCCTGAAGCTCTACAAGCGCGAGTTGAAGTGTCCTATCCAGAAGGCCATCGAGCGCTTCGTTCAGGACATGAAACGCGGGCGTTTCAAGAGTCCCCTGGAGATGTCCCAGCTCGTGCTGAAACAGAAGAAAGTACTCAACTTCCCTGATAAGCGCAAGAGCGCCTGACTTTGTAACGATGTAAGAAAGTAATATTGTAAAACAGTAATATAGATATACGGTTATGAAACGTCTGCTCATAGTAATGGTTTTCCTGCTGACGCTGCCTCTGAAAGGCAGTGCCGCATGGTATCATAGCTTTGAGTATGACTATACGACTGCCGCTATGATGGAGGCCACCTACCTGGCGGAGTTCGCTGCGGAGCAGCTGAATCTCTCCAGCATCGAGGAGTTCCTGAAGCATTATGAGTCTGCTGAGATCGCCACCGTCGGCATCTTCGCCAGCAAGTATCTTGACCGTCAGGCCATGAAGGATGCCGGTCTGCTCTCCTCTCAGGAGAACTACTACTATCACCACATCCATTTCGTGGTCCAGCAGCGTATCATTCCCCGTCTGGTCTATATCGGCCAGAAACTTATTGCGAACCATCCGAGCAAGGCCCTGTATTGGGGCCCTGCCATCATGAAGATATGTACCGATGTCGAGAACCTGTGTAAGCAGTTCGAGCTGGTCGTCACCAACGGCAAGCTGTCGTTCTCCGACATCAACTTCCTTCAGATATGTCCTGCATTGAAGGACTATTTCGAGCTTGCAAAGCTTGCTGACGTGGACTGGAAGCAGCTTTTCCATGATCTCACGGACTTCCCGCAGAACTTCACGAAGGAGGATCTTCTTGCGGATTTCCGCAACATGTTCTCCGGCGTGACCATGGCAGGCAGTGACATCATCGAGAACAATGCCGCCAGCGTCTTCGAGGGTCTTGCCGAGAAGCCGCAGAGCCTGCAGGACATCTATACCGGTTTCCAGGATGCCTACAACTCCATCACCAGCGGTGATGCCGTGAAGGAGTTCCTGGGCGGCGTCGTGGGTGACTTCAAGGACTCTTTGGCCGTCACCCGCCTCTTCACGAGTTCCGACTATAACCTCGCCGAGTTCATCAGCTCGTACCTGAATAACTTCGGCGGTACGTTCTACACCCAGCGCTGGTATATCTACCACTACGAGAACAACGTCATGGTCACCGACTATGAGGAGGTCTTCGACTCCAAGACGATGGACCTTAACTCCTTCTCCTCCCAGATGGAGATACGCCGGAAGGATTACGAGCGTAACAACGAGCTCAACGAGCAGCTGTGGTGGACGGCAGTCCGCTACTATATCGGCAAGGGTACGAAGATGGAATACCGTGTTGAGAACGAGGCTACCGTCCGCGGTGCCTCTACCGCCAGTTTCCATCTGAAGTGTGACGAGTCTATCGAGCTTGCCAAGGGCAGTTTTTCCTTCAAGGTGAATCCCAGTTATGATCACAGCAAGCTCCATGACTACGCCCTTCCTCCGGGCAGTCTCGATGAGCCTGAGAAGCCCGACGTGTCCGAATGGGAGGATAAGATTGACGAGTACCAGGAGCAGATTGATGAGATCGACGGAAAGATTGCCGAGATCGATGATGAGATCGATGAGCTCAACGAGCGTCTTGACACCTGTACTTCCGAGACTACGCGCCGTCCCATCAGGTCTGAGATCCTTACCCTGCAGTATGACCGTGCAGACCTCCAGCGTGAGCGTCAGCGCATCGTGGACCTTCAGCAGCCCTATATCGACCACCTCGACGAGATCAATGCGGAGTATGCCGAAGAGCTTGACGGCCCGTACCGCATCAACACCGTGATGGATGAGGTGGAGCGTCTTGTGGGCATCGTTTGGGATGACCAGGGCCATTGGGAGGGTGACACCTATGTCCGGAACGGCCATGTCACCACGGGTAACGAGGCGGTGCAGTTCCGCGCCGACGTGCGGAAGACACGCGGAGAGTCACACTTCCTCGGCATCCGCTATCACCGTGCCATCGTTCAGGTGGACTGGAAGGTTGTGTCTGACCTCACCAGTTCAAGCGTCGTAGACGTGCTGACACTTGATACCAGCATGAGTGATGCCGAGATCGCCAATGCCGTCAACCAGCGCATGAACGAGATCAGGGCCGAGAACCCCGGCTGTCAGGTGACGGTATCCTATGGTTACAAGGATCCTCCCGAGCAGGACTCCCCCGAGGAGGCCTATCATTTGCTGTGGGTCGGCGACCGCGTTGCCATCGCCCGGGACATCGACAATCGCCTGGTCACCATCGACTCCCGTCTGGCACTGCTTGCCAAATGGCTCTATGAGCAGTATTCCGTCAGTGAGTCCCTGTGGTGGATTGTCCGCACGAACGTCCGCAGGAGCTATAATGTCACTGCCATCGACCAGGCTTTCGCCCGCTGGCACGATGTGGCCCTGAGCGGCGGCGTGAGTATCGCACCTTAGTTGCTAACGAAAAGGATGATGTGTAATATGAATATGAGGAAGATCATAATGATGCTGATGCTGCTGATGTCATCCATGACGTCGGTTGCTCAAGATGGCGTTCTTGGTTCCGGCATCGCTATCGTCGAGGATCACAAGCGTCAGCGCAGGGTCTATGCCCTGCGTACCGCCATCGAGGAGGCGAACCGTGAGCTTCACAGCCTTGTCGCAGACACCGTGAAAGGCTATAAGGAGGTGAATTTCTCCCTGGAGAAATACACCAAGAGCTTTGAGCTCATCCAGCTCATCCTGAACGGTGCCTATACTGCCATGAACATCTACGGCACCTCGAACTACGTCGTGGGGCGTGTCGGTGACATCAGCCGTCTTCTCACGGAGTATTACAATGAGCTGCTGTCGCAGGGGAACATCGAGTCCGGCGACCTGTTCATCTATGAGTGGTCCAACCAGCTTGTGCGGGGACTCTCCGAGGATGTGAGCGAGCTTGTCCGCTCCCTTGGCGACATGCCGCTGTATATCAATGGCAAGGTGCACTGCACCACGGCAAACCTCCTTTTGATAATTGACAATATCAATAAGACCCTCAATAAGATCAAGGAGCGCGTCGCAGCGGCGCACATGAAGATATACGGCTATATCAAAGCCCGTCTCAGTCCCTTCTGGAACAGGAGGATATACCACTCCGAGACGGTCATGACCATCGCTACCGATGCCCTCTCGCGCTGGCTGCAGAATGCCCAGGCAGGCAGCCGGTAAAGAACCGGATTTGATAATGATAAATAGAATGTAGGCATATGAGAAAGACAATGGGATATATCAGGAACTGCATCACCTCCACGACGGGGAGGCTGCTGCTTCTGTCAGTGATGTGCCTTATGGCGCAGCACATTCAGGCGCAGGGTTCTCTGGATGATGCGCGTTATAACCGTTTCACGCTGATGCACGACGGTACGGGAAACATCAATACCGCGGATTACGGCATCGGCTATAATTCCTATTCCAATGATGTCGTGGCCACGAACCTCATGAACTTCCGTACGTCGTTCAAGACCAGGCTCACCCTTGAGGAGCCGAAGGTCGAGATGATCGACTCCGCACTCTGCAAGCGTGCCGTGGAGGAAGCCATCAATATTGCCGAGCACAAGCTCGACCTGGCATGGATTGCCGAGAAGAACCGCATCAACAAGCGTCTGGAGATATACCATGACCGCGTGCAGCGTATCGGCGACTACAACGGCACGATGGAGGCCTACACGTATTTCGACCTCAACGAGAAGAAATTCCTTGCCGGGCTGCAGGCCCTTCAGGACTCCTATCAGCCCAACAGCTACAAGAAGCGTGAGTACACGGCTATCTATGAGGATCTTCTTGATGCCGACGCGGCTCTCTGCCGATATCTTGAATATTGCCGTGCCAAGGACAGGATAGAGATGCCTGATACAATGAACATCCCCCGTCCTACCCTGCATGGCATCGCCGCCGCCGCCCATCAGCGGTGGAAGTCGGTCATCAACCGCTAACAGATAGTAATAACGAAAAAATAGAAAGATATGGCATTTCAGAATCTAATGTTAAACTCCATCACGGAGGCCACCGACTCGCTGATGCAGAGTGTCGGTGTCAGCCTTATGGACGAGGAGATTGACCAGGTCATCTTCCGTACCAACGAGTTCCTGACCAGCGGTGGAGCCAGTCAGGGCGGCCCGTTCTGGTATATCATGCAGATGTGCATGTGTCTTGGTGCCGTCTTCGCCGTCATCATGGCGGCGGGCATGGCCTACAAGATGATGGTCAAGGGCGAACCCTTCGACCCGATGAAAGTACTGCGAGTGTTCGGTATAGCCTGTGTTATGTACCTCTGGTACCCTGCAGGCGGTGTCCTCGACTGTCTGGCCATCATCCCCAATGCCATCGGCTCGTGGACCCATGATATGTATATCCTGGAGGCCAACCAGGTTTCCAATACCCTGAAGTCCCTGAAGGAGCCGTTGGATAAGATCGAGGCCCAGAAGAACAAGATCCTTGCGGACTACGAGGCCTCCAAGGCGGCCATCGACAATAAGCAGCTCGGACAGGAGGCCGGGCAGAACGTCAATCCTGAGAAGGAGCATGAGGTGGCGAAGGACGTGCATAAGCTCACCCTGACTGGAACCGTCGGCGGCATCGTCATCTTCATGGACAAAATTGTGATGTGGATCAGCATCATCATCTTCAAGGTCGGCTGGTGGGGCACGATATATTGTCAGCAGATCCTTCTGGGAATGCTGACGATTTTCGGACCCATACAGTGGGCATTCTCCATACTTCCCAAGTGGGAGGGTGCCTGGGCGAAGTGGATCACCCGCTACCTCACCGTCCACTTTTACGGCGCGATGCTCTATTTCGTGGGCTTCTATGTCCTTCTGCTGTATGATATCGTGTTCAGCATACAGCTGGAGATGGTATCGACCATCGTCGGAGACGATGTGTCCGTGAAGGCCTACCTCTTCAATGCTATCCTGACCTCCGGCTACCTGCTTGTCGCCAGTATGGTCAGCATGAAGTGCCTGAATCTCGTGCCGGACCTTGCGGCCTGGATGATCCCCGAGGGCGATACCGCCTTCTCTACCAGAAACTTCGGCGAGGGTGTTGCCAGCTCCGTCAAGCAGTCCGCATCCTCTGCGATGGGCTCCGTGACGCGCGGCCTGTAACATCGAATGAATGTAGTAACAATTAAATATTCCGTATTATGCCTGTAATGAAGAATTATGAGAACAAGATCAAGCTCGTGCTGATCGTCTCTACGCTTGTTATTGTCAGCTGTGTCGTCATCTCCCTCGGCAGCCTCTTTGTCGCCCAGGGCATGGTTGACGACGCGCACAAGAAAATCTATGTGCTGGACGGCACAGTCCCCATCCTCGTCAGCCAGACGACCATGGATGAGACGCTGGACGTGGAAGCCAAGAGCCATGTCGAGATGTTCCACCATCTCTTCTTCTCGCTGGCTCCCGACCAGAACTATATCGACTACACTATCGAGAAGGCTATGAACCTTGCCGATGAGACCGCCCTGGCACAGTACAATGCCCTCAGAGAGAAGGGCTTCTATAATGAGATCATCGGAACGAGTTCCGTGCTCTCCATCTTCTGTGACTCCATCAACTTCAACAGCAAGACCATGGAGTTCAAGTACTACGGCCGTCAGCGCCTGGAGCGCCGTACCATGATCCTCATGCGTAAGATCGTCACGGCAGGCCGTCTGGAGCGTACGCCCAGGACGGACAACAACCCCCACGGACTTATCATCCGCGACTGGCGTACCCTGCTGAACGAGGATATCGAGAGACGCGAGAAGACCACCTATTAAAGTCATACAGCTATGTTTGGACTCAGCGTACAAGGATTCCGCAGGATGCTCATCGGCGAGCCGATGCCTGACAAGAACGACCCCAAGTACAGGGAGCGCTATGAGCGCGACGTGGCCGCAGGGGCGCGGTTTGCGGAGGTGACAGGCCTTGCCTGGCTCGGTAGGCACTATGTCGCCTGGGCAGAGAAGAACAAGAAGGCTTTCTTTGTCATCATCCTGTCCCTCATGACATTCTTCGTCATCGGTAACTTCTACCGTTTTGCCTCGCATATCGGCGACGCAAGGAACGGTCAGGTAAACACGGCAGTGGCACAGCAGGACTCAGCCCTGCACCACCGATATTCTGACATCAAGAAACAGTAAGTATATGAAGAAGATCAATTTCAAGCAGCCGAAGTATATGCTGCCCGCCATTCTCTACTTCCCGCTTGTGGGACTGGGCTGGCTTGTCATCGACATGTTCCAGACCGACACCTCGAAGCAGGAGGTCAGTGATCTCGTTAAGATGGATGAGCTGAATACCGAGCTTCCGGAGGCCAGGGTCAACGACCTCGGATCCAAGAAGGATAACATGCTCCGTTCCTTCGGTTCCATCAAGGACGAGACGGCACTTCGTGAATTAGGTCGTGACTCTACGAAACTGGAAGAGTTCAAGACCAAGTATACAGATGAGGAACTTGCGGATATCGAGGCGAAGATGCGCGAGGATGAGCTTGCAAAACTTGACGCGGAAGCCGCCAAGGAGGCCGCTTCGCGCAAAGCCGCCAGGGAAGAGCGCGACCGTGAGGCCAGACGTGCCGTAAAGCGTGGCGAACGGGACTATGAGGATGATGACGAACTCGGCAGCGGTGTCCTCTCTGAGGAAGCCCGCCAGCGTCGCAGCCAGAAGCGCCAGGATGAGATGTATGCCGACCTGGAGCGTGAGCTCGGTCAGCGTCTCGGCCCTGATGCTGCCTCCAAGCTGAAGGAGTTCCGCAAGCGCTATAACCTTGATGCGGAAGGCCTTGAGGACAAAGCCGACAGCGTTGCAGCAGAGCCTGTCGATGCAGCAGCGGAGGCCGTTGCCAAGGCCAAGGAGAAGCTGAAGAAGGGCTCCTTCCACAGCACCGACGAGGCGGCAGCCGTCAGCGTCATCGAAAGTGATGCTGAGGACAGCAAGGTCGTCAAGAAGATCAAGGGCCGGAGCGGCCATTTCAACAGTATCGGTGACAACGAGAAGGAGAGCCGTATGCTCCGTGCCATCATCGATGAGGAGGTGAAGGCCGTTGACGGCACCCGTGTCCGACTGAGGCTCCTTGACGATGCCGAGGTCAGCGGCGTGCAGCTGAAGAAGGGTTCCTATCTCTATGCGATCATGAGCGGCTTCCAGAAGCAGCGTGTGCAGGGCACCGTGGAGAGCATCATGGTAGGTGACGAGCTTGTAAAGGTCACGCTCTCCATCTACGACACTGACGGCATGGAGGGCCTCTATGTCCCGGAAAGCTCATTCCGTCAGACCTCTAAGGATGTCATGGGCGAGGCCCTTCAGGGCGGTAACCTGAACATGGCAGGCTCTACCAGCAGCAGTCTCACGCAGATGGCCACGCAGGCGATCTCCACGGCCTACAGCCGTACCACGCAGGCCATCTCCAAGGCCATCAAGAAGAACAAGGTACGCCTGAAATACGGCACACAAGTGTACCTTATCAACGGTAAGTCCGAGAAGAAAAAGAAATAGTTGGAACTAAAATGTATTATGATATGAAGACCTACAGAATCATCCGGGCAGCAGTCCTTCTCCTGTGCGCTGCCCTCCCGCTGGCAGCAGATGCGCAGCAGACCTATCAGGAGATGGAGCAGCTAACCGTGAACGAGAATGTCACGACAGTCATCACGGCCTCCGAGCCAGTCCGCTTCGTGGACATATCCACCGATAAGGTCGTGGGCGACAAGCCCATCGACAATACCGTCCGTCTGAAGCCTGCGGAGATGGAGGAGGGCACGTACCATGACGGTGACATCCTGGCCATCGTGACCATCGTCACCGAGCGCTACCGCACACAGTACGCCCTTGTCTATACCAGCCGTCTCGAAGAGGCGGTCACCGACAAGGAGGTGCAGCTGTCCGAGCGTACCATGTACCACAATCCCGCCGTGAGCATGTCCACCGACGAGATGGTGCGCTATGCCAGGAGAATCTGGAGTTCTCCTGCCAAGTACCGTAACATCAAGGTCAACAAGCACCACATGACGATGCGTCTTAACAACGTCTATACCGTCGGTGAGTACTTCTTCCTTGATTTCTCCGTCACCAACCGCACGAACCTCCAGTTCGACATCGACGAGCTGCGTTTCAAGCTCTGTGACAAGAAACTACAGAAGGCCACGAACAATCAGGTCATTGAGCTGGATCCCGTCCTGCTCCTTGACAAGAGCACCAGCTTCCGTCATGGCTACAGGAACGTCGTCGTTCTGAAGAAGATGACGTTCCCCAATGACAAAGTGCTCACCATTGAACTCTCGGAGTCCCAGATATCAGGGCGAACCATCGCCATGAATATCGATTATGAGGATGTCCTGGCCGCAGACTCCTTCGACAGGCTCCTGCTGAAGGAGGATTAAAAAAGAAAGTCTAACATTAATATTCCGCAGATATGAATACTTTCAATATAAACCGTAATGACACTGAGGGTTTCCGTTGCAGGAACATGATCGCCCTCGTGCTGCTCCCACTGCTGATGCTCTGCGTCAGCCGTGCTCAGGCTCAGACGAACAACAACCACCTGACGCTTGGCGTGGGATGGTTCCTAGAGGGAGCCGTCGATGCCACCCTTGCCGTCGAGCACTCCACGAGATATCATAATGCGTGGGAGTTCTTCGGCAACTACTATGTCCAGTACGAAGAAGATCCCGTCGCCGGACATATCACCAAGCAGAGTTTTTGGCACAGCTATAACTCCTGGCACCTCGGCATCTGCTATAAGCCGTGCGTCACCAGGGGCCGTAACCATCACGGGAACTTCCGTGTCGGTGCCAGCTGCGGCAGTGACCTTGACGATTTCATCGGCGGCATCCATCTGGGCTACGAGCATACCTATGCCCTTTACCGTGGTTGGGAGGTTTTCTTCCAGATCAAGGAGAATGTGATCATCCCCCGAAGCGCGAACCTGTTCCGTACAGGTGTCAGCATTGGCTTTAAAATCCCGCTCAGCGGAGTCAAATAACAAAACAGTACGACTATGAGTGCAGCAAGTAACAGAATGGCTATGAGGATTCATAACCAGAACAGGAAGATCATTATCTGGAAGCAGAGATGGGCGCTTGCCCTCGCCTGCCTCCTTGTCAGCGCCGCGGTGCTGTTCACCTCCTGCGATGAGCACGACCCCCTGGATACGGACATCCACATCGGCTACGTGCTCTGTGACGACCATCAGGTGATGAGCCTCGCTGATTTCAAGAACACGGCTCACAGGAACGCCGTCGGCGTGATCTTTGCCACGGCGACGCCCGATCGTCCGGCACTGGCCGTGATGCTCTTCGAGCATGAGGGTATCCAGTTCACCAACAAAATTCCCTTGGGCTGTGACACCAGCGGCGACTATCAGGCCTATGACGGCTATGTGAACTGCGTCAGCATGTTCAACACCCTTGAAGAGGAGGTGTTCACCGACACCATCCCCGATCCTACGCCTGAGAATCCTGACAACGTGAAATATGTGAAGCGGACGGAATACTACTATTCCCCGCTCGGACAATGGGTGTTCGACTCCCATTATCACCGTCAGAGCGACTATATCCCCAGTTGTGCGGAAGCCCGTCTGCTTCAGCAGAACGTCGGCACCGTCAACAGGGTTATCATGGAGCTGATAGCGTTGGGAAATACCGAGGCCGTGCCCATCAACGTGGGAACCGGCGAGGATGACGATGACTGCTGGTACTGGACATCCACTGAGGATGCCGATGATGACAAGAACAGGGCGTGGCTCTTCTCCATGGCCACACCCGGTTTTCAGCAGACCCCGAAGACAGAGCGCCACAAGGCCCGTGCCATTGTGGCCATCAACTACTAATGAACCTGTGTTTATCATATAAATAATAGAAAGGAAAAGAATTATGCCAGCAGCAGAATTATTTAAAGGTTTAGCAGCAGCCGCAGGGCATAACCCTGCATTGGCGAAAGCTGCAGTAAAATATGTTGGAATTGGTTTGGCTGTTGCTCCAATAGGAATCCCTCTTTATTGGCGTACTCTTTGTAACACTTGGAGTGGTAAATCTCTGTTGATGTCAGGTGCTGATGCCGTTCTTGACGAAGATTTTTCGGAAAAAGGATTTGTCGGCACTGCTAAGAAGATTGCCGCAGGTCAAGAAGCTTCTGAAAAATCAACGGGTGAGATTGTTGTGGATGAGATAGGTGGCCAAGGAACCTTTGCCAAAGGTCGTGAGACCATTGGCAACACCATTGATGGTGCAAGCGAGGCTCTTGCTTATGCCGGTGGTGTTGTCCGTGGCACCGTTGATGGTGTTAAGTCTACTTTTAATGGTGTGGGTGATGTCATGTCTTCTGCTATTGACCAACATTTTGCTGTCTCTGAACAGCAACAGTCACAGCGTGAACGTGAATTGGCCCAAATGGCCGCATATTACAAACAAGTAGCCGAACAGGGTTACTATCCAGAATCAATGCCTATGGCTCAACAGGGACAATATCCTTATCAAGGTCAGACCCAGGGAAGTGGAGGTTTTGGCAGTATGCTCAGTCCTTTTACTAATCTCATTAACAGCTTCACTGGTGGCAGCAAGAATACAATGTCTGCAGCAGGAATGCTTCTTGGCGCATTCATGCTTTTTGGTGGTCTTGGTGGTGGTATGCTTAGTCGTGTTCTCGGTGGTGCTCTTGGTGGCTATGCCTTCCGTCAGATGGCAAAGCCACAGGTTCAGCAAACAGCTTATCCCTCTATCGATCCTGCTCAGTACCAAGAGTTTCTTCGTCAAAACTATAATCGTCAGATGGAACGGGATCATGGTTCTGAGCAACGTGGTATTGTGAACCGTACTTTTACAATATAATCTAAATATTTCCGATTATGAATACTAAAGAAGAAAAAAAGAATGATGCCAGTCTTAATGGCATAGATAAAAAAGAGATGTTTCTTGAATCTCCAAGTGGTTTTGTGATGCCTTTTCCAGGCGATGAGGAGCACGATATGCCTATCATACTTGGCTATGGTGAACAAATTCATCCGAATACAAATCAGAAATTTCATCATTCTGGCATTGATCTTGCTTGTCAGAACCAGCCTTTGTTTGCAATGGCTTCTGGTTCAGTCATCGGACTTGGTCAGGATGCTGTACATGGTGATTATATTGTTATACGTTACGGAAAGTTTGAAGTGAAGTATGGACATATTATTGAAGCTTACGTTCCTTACGGAGCTTCTGTTACTGCCGGGAAACAGGTTGCCAAAAGTGGTGATTTCCTTCATTTTGGCGTAACTTTCAAGGGCCAGGAAATTGATCCTATGCATCTTATTACTGTTGTTTACATGAATGTGGTTCAACTTAAAGCAATGGGTATTAAGGGAAATCCTCAACTTGTTGACTATGGTATTGAAGCTCATACAGATTATGATAATGATGCTGAACAGGTAGTCGATTTGATGCAGTTGTATTTTGCCGAGTATATTCAGTCTCTTGCAGATGGCTCTTATCGTCCTTCACCACGTGTTGAGCAGTCTCTTTCGAATGTACTTCGCAGTGCTGCAGAGAAAAACTATTATTTTGAAGAGATTCCTTCTGTTGGGAATCCGTTGGGTCTATCACAGCGTTCTTCTCCTCTTGTAAGTAAGATTGTTAATCTTCTTACTAGTGATTTTCTGACTTATGCTGCGGTCAGAAAGAACCAGTACATATCGTCATGGAATGAAACGCAAAAAAAAAACTTGCTGATCAAATTTCCACCAGCGACATGCTGATTGATCCTCTTGCCGATCTTAAAATAGAGGCCGAGGCCTATGACGTAAAACGCATGGCCTCACTCTATTTCGATTCAGAAGGCAAGAAATGCTGGACTAAGGCGTGGTTTAATGGGCGCGAGAAAGGGGAACCTGCTGTTGAGGTGACTCGTAGTCTCGCTATTTCATTTGTGAATGAAACTTTGACGCGTGACCAATGGCTTACCCAATTTTTCCCTAAGCAGATGCAGATTTGCAAGAATGCTGAATCTCAAACCCGTCATCAATTACTTGGTATGTCTTTCTAAAAATCTATTGTTATGTCAGAAGATAGAAATATAAAACAGTTGGCCGAAGTTGATTATTGCTTACGGAAATATTATCAGGATAACATGGCAGGTATCCTGAGTAGTGTAGTTAAGGATGTAAAAAATAAACAGCAGAAGGAAATACTGGAACTTTCTGGTCGGGAAAACCTGGCCAATGCTTTTATTCCCGCATCTGCCCAGTCTATAAACTTACATAACGAAGCCCATAGAATGCCTTGGGGTAGCAAGACTACTGATGAAATGATGAAGATGGCTGTTGACAGAATGCTTCAAGATCCCAAAATTGCACATGATATGGCAATAATGGCTCAGGTCTGGAAACTGCGTATTCAGGAGAAACTTGGTGAGAATAAATACAAAGAATTGTCTCAAAATACTTTGACAGGCGAGCTTGCAATGGATATTGTGTTGGCTCGTTTGAATGATTTGATGATAGAACAGTTTGCTAAGAGTAAATTGCCGTCTGGTACCATGGATTATATAGTCCAAAAAGGATTTAGGGATTCCCTTCTTGGAATGATTCCCAAAGTGACAGAAAATATATCATCTGCAGATTATCAGATAAAGGATATGGTCGATAAACTGTACGACCCTTCTGCTGGTACGCGTATAGCTGGTACGGCATTGTCTTTTACTATTGATGCTCCTACCCTTCTTGTCGGCGGTGGTGTGGTTGCCAAGGGCGTTACTGTTGCAGCTGACCTTGGTCTTCGTGCATATCATTCATATGATGAATATAAAAATGCAAAAAAGTCTTCCCAAAGTGAGTTTTCTAAACTTTTCTTTGGTGATGAGAAAGGCCTGGAACAGGTTGTTAGTGAAGGTCGTAAGGTTAATGGAAATGAGTCTGACACCGTTGGTGTCATAAATTCCAAACTTAACAATAAGATACATCTTTCTTTTAGTCAGCAGAATGCTAAGGCAAATATAGGACAATTTATTGCCCTGTGTGATGGTAATGGTTCCTATACTAAGGAGTTGGTGACAACTTTCCTTACAGAGAAAGGTCTTGCCTATCTTCCTTTGAAAAAAGTTCCTGATTGGATGATGAAGAAATGCTCCGAGGATGTTTGTATCAAGAATGCCGGTTACTATCTCTCCATCGCGGATGAGATGAATAAAAAGGGTTTGACACATATCAAGGTCGGATCTAAAGATATGACCTTGAAACAGATTGTTCAACAGGCGTATGACTATTCGAGAGCTGCTGATCTGAAACATCAGGTTGGTCCATTATCTGAGACGGATCAACTTTTGGAACACATGAATGAAAATGAGGCTTATATGAAGTCTGTCGGTCTTATTCCTGATGACCATGTAAATAAAAAGAATCAGAAATTTGATGTTACTGATTCCCTTATCTTTAAACAAATCCGTTCGTCCTTACATAAAAACGGATTGGCTTATGTTCCAGACAAACCGTGGCCGAAATGGATGGATTCTATGTCTCAGGATAAGTTGGAGTATGAGGCGAAGCGTTGGCGTAATCTTGCTGTTCAAATGCAAAACCAGAAAAAATCTGAGCAGATTTTTAAGGGCATTGGCAAGATGTCCTTGCAGGATGTTTCGCAAAGGGCTTATGATTATGCCCGTGCTGCTGATGCACAGTTTAAGATGGCCAGAGAAGAAAAGCTTCGTGTCCAACAGATGGATGAAGAATGGGATCGGAATATGGCAGCCATTAATGCAGTTAATGAAATGTCACAGAATCCAGAATCTTCTCAGGATTCGAATTTTCATCACGCTTTAGATATTTTGACTCCTGAACAACAGCAAGAGCAATTCAGGATGCGTTATCAGGAACGCTATCAGCAAGTATCTACGTCTGCGGGCCAGCAGCCACCTTATCAGACCACTCAGAAGGATATCGATGGGTGGGGAAATTTGTTGGAGAAATCTGGTTTAAACGGAATTGGCAGTCTTGGTAGTAATCTTGGCAGCACTATAGCCATGCTTCCTGAACTGATGGTTGGTATGTTTACTGGGAAAATACCAGGTTTTTCTCTGAAGGACAATACTATTCCTCTTGCATTGCTGATGATGAGTCTTTTATTCGGCAAGCGTATGAATCCGTTGCTGAAATTTATGATGCTCGGTCTTGGTGGCGCTATGCTTCTAAATAATGCAAGTAAGGTTGTTAGGGGTGAGACAGTAGGTTATGATCGTTCTCAGCAGAAGTTTTATAAGCGCTATGAGGATGAACCTCTTAGCCCTCGTTTAAGTAATGTAGAAATGAAAGGAAACACTATTCTTGCGGATATTGATGGTGTACCGACGGTGCTAACTATTAAGAGTGATCGTGTCTTGGATGCATATAATAAGGGAGCAATTCCTTTGAATACACTGTGTAATGCAGTTCTGAGAAACTATGACCAGTTGGAAGTTAAGACCGTTCAGAACTATGAGCAGGTTGCAACCCAACAGATGGAAGAGGAATCACAGCATGTTCGTATACGATAAACGTACTTCTTATTACATAATGGCGGGAAAGTTATTTCCGCCATTATCTATTTCTGTATTTTTTCCAAATTATAATTTTGTCTTCCTTACCTAATGATTGAAGGAAATTTCTATAAAATTCTTCTCTTCTGTTGTTTTCCTTCGATATTGCAATTACTTTGATTGTAAGCCAGAGTAAATATATTACAACAGAGGCTATGTATGATCCTATCCTCCATTGAAATGAATCTTCTACACCAAAAGGAAGTGATATGGTAAAGACGGTTGTTGGAATGATTATGAAGGCTAATATTATTTCTTTCCAATTTATTTTTTTTGTTTTCATTAAAATGGGATCATCTGCTCCGCATTGAGGGCAGTTTTTTGTATCTGGACTTATTTCCGCTTTACATACCTTACAGATAAGCATATCGTTGGTATCTTTTCTGTTTCTGACAAAACTTATTTTCTCCGGCCTGTCCAGCCATTCCCCACAGTGCTTGCACTTCTTGGCTACTGCCAGGATCTCTTCACCGCAGTACGGGCATCGTTTTGTTTCCTCCATGTCTGTGTTTCCTTTACAGTTATTCCTCGAAGTCGTCCTTCAGGGACATGAAACTGTTGTAGAATATCTCCCCGAAGTTCGCGCCGGTGCTTGTCTTCTCGACATTCGGTATCGTGTTGATGGCCATTGCCGATATCCCTGTCTTCATCTGTAGCAGCTGTTCCTTTGTTACCGGCAGAAGGAAGAGATGGCTGGTGTTGAATGTCCCGCTGTTCTCAAACGGTCCTTTTGCTATGGCCATGCTGCTGTTGTCAGCACATTCCGTCCCCCTGAATTTCAGGGTTTTGCCGTCTGCCAGCCTGATTTTCAGGATTGCTTCCCTTGGGATATAGTTGTCTTTGTCGTAGTGTTTCAGCACGATAAAGAAACTCCCGTCGAATTTGTATGACCAGATATAGTTCTCGGTACTGCCGACTTTAAAGGACTTGTTCTGTGCACTGGTGCAACACACTGTTGCAAGTACCATCATCAGGAAAAGTAATCTCTTCATAACTTCGGAATTTTATTTTCTCGGTGGCAAAGTTATGAATAAAATTCCATCTGGAGAAATTTTCGCACGGGAATTTTCTCCAGAACCCTGTTTTTGACGTTTTTGGGGGCTGTCGGCGGTGCCGACGGCCTCCTTTTTGGAAAATCTGGAGGGAAGGATCTCTCCCACCCTCCAGACAGCCTAACAGGTATATGTCGTCTGCCAGTCCTTGCAGCAGCCCTCCAGTGTCGTCGCCCGCAGGCTGAACGGGTTACCGCCGCAGGGGGTGAACAGGTGCGTACCCCTTTTCTCGTCGCGGTAGCCGGATTTCAGCCCGTGGTGCCATGCCTCGAAGTTGTGCATGATGGCGACGGAACTCACGTCGAAGCCCTGGCAGCGGAACTCCCTTGCCAGTCGCAAGGCCCGTCTGATTGTCATCGTCCTGGGATAGCCGAGGTCGATGTCGCAGTAGTCGAAGCAGTTCACCGTGTCACCCTTTCCCTCTTTCTTCAGGTCGTTGAGTGTCGTGAATCCTTCAGGAAGCGGCTCACGGCCTTTCGCCGAAGGCGTGTATGGCGGTTCAGGGCCGATCTCCCCTGTTTCGAGGTTGATGGGCGTGTCGTACTTGAAAAGGAATTTCCCCTCCTTGTCCTTTACCTCTATGATGCGTCCGTCGTTGAGCTGGAAGCCCCACTGTGCATCCTTGCGTGTCTGGATGTAATTGATCTTTGCCATAATGATTCTTGATTTTACTTATTTACTTCTTGTCGAATGGTTATCAATAAGGGACAGCCATAGCCAGTCGGCGATGACCGTCCCCTCCTGCAGCGTGTTACAGCTGTGCCGACATCATGGACTTGTTCATTTCCGACGTGTCGCCGAAGACGGCGCACAGGTTAAATTCGCATGAGTCATAGCCGTATGTTATATCGGCGATCTTTATGTTTCCGAACTCGGGACAGTCCTCGATGTCCTCTGCCTCCTTCGGAGGCTCGAAGGTGTCGTTCACCTCCAGCACCTTCTGCCCGTTGATGACAGAGAATGATCCGTAATGGGAATCATAGATGATGATCATCTTCTCCTCCTTCATCCTCTCGATGACCGTGTTCATCTGCTGAACCAGTCCCTGCTGTTCAGGTGTGAGGGCAACGAGTGCCTTCTTCTCCTCTAATGACATGATATTGTTCATAGACTTGTTTTTCTATATCCAACTTACAAACATGAGTTTTGTTTCCTCCCCTACTTCCAGAGGCTTGTCGGTGACGATCGTGCCGCAGAAGTTCACGATAACGGCAGTCCCCTCCGGGGCGATGGCCACCGGCTGGCAGACGTCGTTGTCGGAATGGCGGGTGTGGTACATGTGCTTCCCCTTCGGCAGCGACTTCGGGTCGATTCTGATGCCGTCGAAGTATTCCACCTTGTGGATGTCCTTCTGGCGTTTCATCCTGATCTCCAGCGTGTCAGGCCTTGTTTGAGTGTAATTGTTATAACCATGCATATTATCGGTGGCTTTTTGTATCCCGTCGCCTGCGGTTCAAGATATTTGTTATTCCTTCATGCTTCTTATAAGGTCGTATTCTGCCTTTGTCAGCTCGCAGTATTCCTCCCATCCGTCCGCGTCGTCCATGCCGCAGAAATAGGCATATTGTGTAGGATTCTTATAATGGTCGCCGATGCTGGAGCCGAACGTTCTTGTCTTCAGTTCATAGTCACACCGTGAGAGGATCTCCTTCATGGCCTTGATATTCTCTTGAACCATATCTTTATCCTTCAGTGCCTCCTCCGTCAGGTCGAGGTAGTCATGGTATGCCCTGACCGCCGTTTTCCCGAACAGGGCGTATGTCGTGACGGTGTTTGTGTTGTCGATTTCCTCTTTCTTCATGCGAATCACCTCCTGAACGGTTGCGGAGGTGCGTGCCATTTGGTTGACATAGAACACGTCGCCCGTCTTCTCATGGATGACGGCCACCACCTGTCCTGTTTCCTCTGCATCCTCTTCCTTCTTCTTCCAAGCGTCCACCGTCCAGAAACCCTCGCCGTTGTTGTAGTTACATACGGCCAAGGGGAATACGTCCTCTTTCTCCGTATCGCCCCACTGGATCACGTCCAGCACATAGTCCGTAGCGTCGCCGAGTTCAGAGAGATAGTACCAGTCATCCGAATCGCAGTAGTTCATCATGGTGGTATGCACCATAATCTCGTTTTTCTCCTCGTCCCACTTGATCAGGTCTATGACCCACGGGAACAGGTTGCCGTCATGTTCGACGGACACTTCGATACCCTCCACATCGTCATCGTCGCCCTGTACCCTGACAGGCTTCCCGATCTCACGGAGATTCTCCGCAATAGCCTTGTGATACCTGCAGATGGCCTTGCCGATGTTCTTTGACATTTCGTCGAGAGCTTGTTTTGTATGCTTCATTTCGTGAATGGCTGTTTCTATCGCGTCGCCTGCGCTTTTATGTTACACATTTTTGAAGTTTGTTTTCTTTAAAAATCGGGAGTTTTTGCGCCGCTGCTCTGGATCGCTCCCAACCAATAACCCATTTTTTCAAAAATAAGATCATCCGCATCGCTGCGTATATGTTGACAAAAAAATCTCTATTCATAATTGTCTGCGTTATTTATTCGAGTTATCGGCTATGTTAGCTTTTAGATCCTTTATTCTTTATTTTTGAATCTTTTTCTTATTGCGCCAGCCGTGTCCTTATATGTATTCAGTCGTCATCGACTTAGTTGAGTTTTGAGTCCTTTTTCTTGCTGGTAATTAAGGAGAGCGGTCATAAGGGATGTAAGCCAAGGAATTTCGGGATAAATTTTGCGGAATACCCAGATTGTGTGCAATCTGTAGAAGGCTGCCGCATGAAAATTTTCCAGAAATAGTGTTGACGGTCCTTGGTGTATTCCCGCCGCTCCCTACCTTTGCAAGGAAAAGGGGTCGTTTAAAACGAGACTGACCAGTATGGTGAATACAGGGCTTTGGCGTGGCGCAGATAAGGAATAAAAAAGATTCGGATTTATCATCATAAAAATGCGTTTTACGCTTGTTTTTTACTGTGATTTTTGTCCTGTTTTGCCTGTTTCAGGCCTCGAATCGTCTTGTTTATGTTAAAATAAGAGATTCTATTTTTCATGTATTGCAAAGTTGTTCTTCAATATATTTTTGCATCGTAATCCTCGGTTCCCTTTTTCCCTGAATTTTGAATTTAAGAATAATTACTGTTTATGGCATACGAGAATGAAGATGCTTTTGAGGGACTGCTCCCGATCAGGCCGTTCCCCCGTAAGGGTGCGGCAGAGGAAGCCCCTGCCGTAGATAACAAGGGCAGCCAGACGATGGCCGGTTTCTCCGACCGTGGGCTGTTGTCGGCCATCACCGGTGCTGTCACCGGGGCCTACCATGCAGTGACAGGAGCCTTCAAGAGATATGAGCCCCAGCCGCTCAACAGCAGGATCCAGGATCCTATGATTATCCCCAGTGACGGGCGCAATCCCGCCGTCCTCGGAATGATCATCGACGGCAAGCGCCATGACTTCCGTCTGCCGCAGACCGCCGAGGCGGCCGTCGCCAACGGTTCTCTCCCGTTGAGCACCCTTGCCAACACTGTCCTGCAGAAGTATGACGCAGGGCAGGCGCAGGCCCGCCAGAACTACGACATGGAGCAGGCCTCGCACAGGGAGAACTCCCGTTATGTGCCCAGTATGCACATGTAGTTGAAAAGAAACGTCCCGACTCCGCTGGAGAAGGGAGTTGCGATAGTATTAACTTAAAAAGAATTGCATTATGGCTAAGAAAGAAAAAGTTGAAGGCGTGAAGCCGCAGGCAGGCGCCGAGAAGAAAGGTTCCGATCAGAACCGTGAAGAGAAGAAGACCCAGGAGAAGACCGCTCCGAAGTCCAGTTTTGAGACCACCGACGGACATGTTATGGACACGGTGAAGCTCTTTCCAAAAAACAACCTCGTGTATGTCCAGGCCCACTACGGCAAGCTGAATCCCAGCGGCAAAACCTCTGAGGAGAAGCGAGCCGGTATGCAGCGCCTGTTGGCACGTCCCCTTTCTCCCGAGCAGAAGGCGGAGTATCAGCGTCTCCATGCTGAGAACCCCACGGCTGCAAAGGAGTACGCCCTGAAAGCTGCCTACCCCATGCACATGGATGGTAAGAAGTTCAACGAGACCGTCGGTGAGGTCAACGGCCATGCCGTGGACTATATTGTGATCAATAAGCTCACCGCACGCGACCTGCTGAACGAGACGCAGCAGAAGGAGTATGACACCCTCGCCGCCACTGACAAGAAGGCTGCTGAGGAGTTCGCTATGAAGACTATCCCCGCCAAGAACCACGGCCTTATCGGCAAGTGGCAGCTCACCTCCGGTATCAAGGGTGACAAGGATTCCCGCTTCGTGGGTATCATGACCTCCGAGGAGGCTGCAGCCAACCGCCACCGTGCCGTCGTCACCCTTGATGACAAGGGTCAGGTGAAGACCATTGGCGCTCCCGTTTCCAAGCTGATGCTCGCCGCCATGGTGGAGCAGCGCAGCCTTGCCCAGCGCCAGGTTGCCAGCGAGAAGCTGGATGCCGCCAACAAGGTGGACTGGACGAAGTACAAGTTCGCCGACGGTGTGGAGGTGAAGGGTCTGAACTACGCTCCCAGCAAGGATCCCGACCGTGTGTGGCTCCGTGGTAAGGTGGACGGCATTGACGTGTCCGGCCTGCTCTCCAAGAACGAGACTACTGCCCTGCGCAACAAGCTCGCCCCACTGGAGAACCTCGCCGCTGCCAACAAGCACTTCCGTGAGCAGGTGATGGCCATCGTCGGTGGCGAGAAGGCCAAGGGTGTTTCTGAGGCCGAGGCCGTGAAGGTCGTCATCGACCGTGCCTCCGACAAGAGCGCCAAGGCTTTCACCCCTGACCAGGTGAAGATCCTCAACGCCTATGCCGGCGACTCTCAGGACAAGGGCGGCGTGTTCGTCAGCCTGTTCGAGAAGGCAAAGCCTGAACTCGACAAGGCCGGTGTCAATGCCAAGTGGCAGGAAGATACCAAGGCCGAGCTGACCGACCTGGCCGCAGGAAAGGTCCGTGAGCAGTCTCAGGGCATGCACCGTTAGAAAATGCAGCATAGACGGGCCCTTCCACGGGATACCGTCTATGCTCTTTTTGTATTTAATCGTGAGCTCTTATGAAAGACAAGATACATTATGTTGAGGATTTCAAGGATGACCTTTTCCTCAACGAGGACATGTGTTCCCCGAGGCTGAAACTGAAGTTCGATGCCGCAGGGGAATATCCTGCCATGTTCCAGTTCATGGACGGCTACGCCATCCAGACTGATGATGACGGTGTTATCATCCCTCCTGACGGCAAGCCTCTGGTGCTCTATTATCCTACCCTTGACGAGGTGCGCGGCAGCGCCCTCATGCGTGACGAGATCTGCGACTATACCTGCAGGCCCGACATCAACCAGTATGACGTGGCCCTGAAGTACGGCCTTGTGTCAAGGATAGGTATGCAGATGAACGAGTCTGATATCCGGCAGTTCCTTGCACCCCATCTTCGCGGCGAGGGAATCATGGTGTTCCTGAAGAAGCCTGTAGAGGTGGAGTTTGTCCCCAGCTTCACGACCCATATACATGGTGTGTATGTCGATGGCAAGGATCCGAAGGAGGATTGCGTCATCCACGACCGTGGCGACCTTGAGGATAAGGATGTACGGCATAACAGACTCACCCGTTCCTATTATGAATCTGTGCCTCCCCAGGTACGCGATAAGGTCTTCAACGGCCTTCAGGAGCTGCGGCGTAACGGTCAGATCATTCCCGTGGCCGTCCATGACGATCGGATGCACTACATCTCTGTTCCCGGGAAGAATGACATCTTTCAGGATGTCTATTCCCGTGACCATGGTGCGGAGTCCTCTAAGTATGTCGGCGGCAGGGAGCCCCGTATGGCTTATATGTTCAAGGATGCCCTGTCATCCCTGCATTTTGCAGAGGATGTCATGGAAGAGCGCCTGCATTACGGCGATGTCCTGGAGGCCGGTCCCAACTGGCGGCTCACCGTTCCTACTGCTAATGAGAAGATCCTTGACCTCGCCAAGCATCTCGGAGGCTATCCGAAATTCGAGGATGAGGGTATCAACGGAGAGCATTTCAGCAGCCTCCTGCTTGTGACCTTTGAGAAGCAGGACGTTGCCCAGCGTTTCTCAGACATTGTGAAGCATCTGGACCTGCATGCTGCCCAGTGCGTCCGTGACCGTATTCTCGACAAGACGGCCAAGGCCTTTTCGCCTGATCAGCGAATGATTGTTGATGCCTACCTCTTCGAGAAGGGCGGTGCCACCAGTGAGCAGAAGACCAAGGCCCTTGACTCCATGTGGCAGATCGTCTGTAAGTGCAAGGACGTTCAGAAAGTCCCTGACAAGTGGCGTGCCGACACCTTCAATGAGATTGCCGGTCTTATTGACGGCCATGTACGTGAGGCCCAGGCCAACGGACTGAAACGCTAAAGGGATGTGCCATGGTAGACTTCAATAAACTCTCCATGCTCAGCAGGATATCCGATGATATCCTTGCCAGTGAGTACCAGCATTATGACAGTAACCAGCGTCACGCCTTCGAGCTGGGTTTCAATGGCGGCTACAATGATGCCGGTAAGGATCCTGACAAGGATGCCGAGGCCCTTGAAGCCGCTGCCAGGGAAGACGTGAAGCGGACGAATCCGTGGTTTGACGAAGCCCAGAAGGAGGCCTGCTATGCAGGTTACATGCGTGGCTATGCCTACCAGTCAGGCCGGAGCCGACAGGAAAAGCAGGAATCTTCTCAGGAAAAGGCTGTTGCCGCCTTCCGTGAGAGGATCAAGGATGTCAGTGCCCGCTGCATGACCGATGGCCAGCGCGAGGCCGTGACGGGCTTCCTGCAGTCTTATGGCGGCTCTGACACAGAGCTTCGCAAGGATGCTACGGCGATACTCTATAAGGAGGTCATGAAGTTCGAGGATGTCAGGCGCTGTCCCGCCTCCTGGCGTGACGATGCCGTCTGTGAACTTGCTGACCTTGTTTATGGAAGGATCCGCGAGGATCATTCCAACGGTATGAAAAGGTAATTCTATTTTTGTAAGATTATGGAACAAGAATTTTCTAAAGACAAGAAGGACGATCGCACTCCGCAGGATATCGTGAGGCTTGTGAGCCATTACCTTCCTCCCGTGAAGGGTGAGATATTCTTCCGTGTCTCTGCCCCTATCAAGCAGAGCGAGACTGGTAAGTTTGCCCTTCAGGTCTCGCACCAGGAGAAGGATATCGACCGCGATGTCTTCTCGTGCGGTGTCATCATCGATACCGAGTCAGGTATCAACCGCATCGTCTATGAGCATTCCCACCGGATGGAGAATGGCTATGACTACAGAACCATCCTTGGCAGGAAGCTGGATGACCTCACCCCGAAGGAACTTGATGGGGTCTACAGCAAGATGTTTGAAGGCCTTTCCAGGAAAGGCTCCCTGATGCCCGTCATCATGACCGAGGGCTATGATGAGGAGATCGGTGCAGAGGAACATGCCTACTGGTCTGTGACCGTCCCGAAGCCCTTTGATGAGGAGCAGGGCGATATCGCCGATGATCACGTGGTTGAGCTTGTCAGGGACTACACTGAGAAGACCGACTATATCTTCATGGACTGGGATGATGCCGTCAGGTTTGCCCGTGACGACATCTATGCCCTTGACCGGCGTAACGACCACCGTCTGGACTTTGATGACAGTGCCGAGGAACGCTTTGTCGTGACTGTCGAGTCCTCTAACAGGTATCTCTGTGACATTGCCAGGCATCATGGCGGCTCTGCCGTTCTCAGCAAGACAGGCAGGCCCCTTGTCAGGTCCCGCTTCAGGGGACTCAAGGGTGCCAAGATGTTCCGTGATGATGTCCGGAACCTCCAGCGCCGTGCCGTCATTGCCGTCGTGCAGCGTACCACCGACCCGAGGGCCAAGGCCATGACGGATATCCAGAAGGCCTATGTTGGTGCCTTCCTGATGTCCGGCGGCGCCAAGGCGCTGAAGGAGGCCTCCGGCCAGCTTCAGACGCTCTGGGACATGGCAGGTAAGGAGCCTTCCTTCCAGAAGGCCAGCACCGCCTGGAAAGATGATGCCTACTCTGAGTTGAAGGATTTCCTGAACGGGAAAGAACGTGAAACCCAGTCTGTTGTGATGAAACGCTAAACGAAAGGAGTAATCATATGGGTAGGATCACGAACTATATCAAGAATGTACGCAGTCAGTTGCAGAACCGTGCCAGAAGCACCTACCGCAGTCGTGCGGTACGTGTGCTGCTCGGTGTCGCGCTTGCCGGTGCGATACTTGTTCCTCCGATGGTGCCGCTGGCATTGATGATTGCTGCAGCGGTTGTCGCCCTTCCTGTCGCAGCCTCCGTCATCGGCCCGGCATTGCCGAGCCGTCTGGGCAGTCTTGTTCCATCCTTCCTGAAGGGCGGTAAGACTGTCAGGGTTTCCCAGCCCGTCCAGGCCAGTCAGCAGCAGAAGCAGCCGTCTCGCAAGCATGACGAGCGTCACGGCAGGAGCACGGGCGATCCGTTGACCGATGCCCTCGTGAAGAAACTGCGTGACAACGGCCTGCGTGTCAGCACCGACTGGAAGGAGGCCAAGGGCGTGTTGAAGTCGCTCCCTGAGAAATATGACGTTCTGAAGAAGAAGGATGCCCGGGTGTACGGCTTTGTCTACGGCGGCGTCACCTATATCAATCCCAAGGCTGCCAAGGCCGACGTGCCGGTGCATGAATACACCCATATCTGGGCTGAGGTGCTGCGCCAGAAGAACCCTGATGAATGGAAGAGCATTGTCGGGCTGATGAAGAAGGAGACAGACCTTTGGAACAAGGTCGTCGCCTCCTATCCCCATCTGGAGACCGATGATGAGATTGCCGATGAGGTGCTTGCCACCTACAGCGGCCTTCACGGTCAGCAGCGCCTTCAGCAGGAGTGCGTGCCTGGCAGGAAGCCGGAGGATGTGTTCTCCGCTTTGCTGCAGGCATTGGAGAAGTTCTGGAAGAATGTCGCTCTGTTCTTCGACAAGGGCGTACACTACGAGTCCAAGGAGGATATCGCCGACCGTGTGCTGAGTGATTTCCTGACAGGCGTGAACCCCTTGGAATACGGAGAGATCAAGAATATGAACATCAAACACAATATGCAGATGAAAGAGAATGACAAGACTGTTACTGGCCGGGCTCCGGCCTATAGTGAGGAACTGCAGGCGACGATAGACCGCGTAAAGGGCTTTATGCCCGATATGCGGATGGATCTCTTCGCCCGCATGGTTTCCGACTGTAAGTATTCCGTGACCACAGGCGGCTTCAACCAGATGTGGATGCCTGACATCAATGGTCAGGTGGCTGTCATGCGTGCCATCCACGGAACGTTCCCAGAGGGGACTTTCCGTACCTCTTTGGAGGATATAGACCTGTTTGAGAAGCAGATGCTGACGGCAGAGCGCTTCACGGACATGAGGGTCGCCGTCCCGAATCCCGGTGACAGGGTGAACCTGAATAACCCAGTTGAGATCCTGTTCTACGGCGATAGCGGCCGTGTTGAAAAGGCTAAGTTCTCTGCCGTGGTAAACAAGAACGGCTATGTCACCCTGACAGGTGACCGTGACCTGGACTTTGACAGGGCTATCCCCCATGACCAGCGCATCCTGACCGATGTTGTCCGTAAGATCTATGTCGATACCCAGGTTTCATCTGGCATCGTCAGGGAGTCCATGGAGCGACAGATCGAGAAGTTCGAGGCTGCCACGGGCTACGCCCTGGCGGTAAAGAACGGCCATCCCTACTTTGGTGAAGACCTGATGATATCAGGTGTCCACCTTGACAGCCTTCCCGAGAACCTTGAAGTGAACGGTGACCTCACCCTTGAAAATACCGTCATAGATGGTGGCCTCCCAAAGGGCCTTGTCGTCTACGGAAACCTGAATATAAAGGGCGGCAACCGTCTCTCGCTGCCGGATGATGCCTTTGTTGAGGGCAGTTTCCGAATGTCCGAGGGTGCCCCGAAAGCCTATAGCATCGTTGACCTGTCAAAGTATGACATGCTTCCGAAATGGGTGCTTGCCACCAGTTATGCCGTCTGTAAGCTCACCAAGGGCGGTGCCGATGCCGACAGACCCGTTGCCGTCATGAAGATCGACGGGCAGCCTGTCGCCAGGGAGATTTCCCAGAAGGACTTCGATGCCTATTTCAGGACGAAGCATGACGGTACGGGGACGGAGCTGACCGCCGATGATATCATCAATAAGTATTTCCCTTCCGAGCGTAAGGCACAGCTGGCGCGGGATATGGAAGTCCTGCGCGGGGCGTGTCCGAAGGACGGTGACTATTTTGAGCTTCCAGAGGTTATAGAGGTGGAATCCGTTGCACGTACCGATCCCTATCTGGATGAGAATGCTAGTGCCGTCTATTCCCATGAGGGGGAGATGATGGTCGGCTATGAGAGTAATGCCGTCAGATTCCGGGACCTCTCCATCGAAGACCAGCGACGTATCGTGTCGGTTGTTGACAGTGCCCTTTATTCGCCCGACATCGCCATTGACGAGCGTCCGAACAACTCTGTCGAGGGCGCTACACGCTATGTGACGATGTATCAGGGTGATAAGGCCAAGGCATTATGTGATGAGATACTGAATGGTGGGAAAAATGATAGATACCCGCTGCATTTCGGTGCGAAGGGCTTCTTCCAGGACAGCGGGAAATATGTTGCCTTTGACAACAGTTCTAAGGACTGCTGGGTGGAGGAGTTCTACACCAAGGAGTCCGCTGTCGGCTGGTGCTCCGGTGCCATGGAGACCGAAGAGGCGCAGAACCGCCAGGAAGAGACGGACGCCATGCGTGAGTACTTCCTGAAGGAGGCCGTCAAGGCTGCTGCCGCCCGTATCGGCGATCCCTCTGCCAAGGCGTTCACGCCGGAGCAGCGTGGTACCGTACAGCAGTATATCAATCTCTTCAAGGGCGAGAAACAGAAGCTGTGGGCCGCAGGCCATGTCTTCTATACGGCAGGTCAGGAGCCCGGCATGGGTAAGATTCCCTCTGCCTGGAAGGCTGATGTGCGTGAGGAATTGAAAGACCTTGCCCAGGGTAAGGTCCGCGAGTCTGAGAATGTTGGATTAAAACGATAAGCATTATGGAAAAGGAACTGACCTATGACGAGCTGGTGCAGCTCAGACAGTCCGGCGAGATCGGCTGGAATGATTTCGTCATCCTTGGTGATGACTGTGATGAATATGAGGCATGGCTTGATGACAACGGCCTTGCCGCTGATGATGACAATGCCCGCCTCTTCCTCGAAGAGCGTGAGGCATCCGTCCTGAAAGTGATAACTCGTTAAATGTTACAGCTATGTACAAGAAGAATAACTATAAGCATAATTCCGGCGACCATAAGCCCGTCTCTGAGAAGGCTATGGAGAAGTTCGCCGCCCTCATGATCAAGCGCATGGAGGAGATGGAGAAGAGTCACTGGAAGAAAGGCTGGACCGACGGTGCGTCATGCAGCGGCCTTCCGCAGAACATCCGTGGCGGTGTCCTCGGTGGCTCCAATGCCTTCTTCCTTCAGCTGCATACCGCCCTTGAGGGGTACAGCATGCCCGTTTACCTGACCTTCCTTCAGGTCAATGACCTTGGCCTGAGCATCAAGAAGGGCTCGGAGAGCGTCCCCGTCATCTTCTGGGATACCTCGTATATAGAGAAACTGGATGAAGGTGAGAAGCGTAAGCCGGAAAAGCTCACCTGGGAGCAGTTCCGCCTGCTCTCCCCCGAGGAACAGGAGAAATATGAGCGCAGGAGCATCCTGCGGGCATATCCTGAGTTTAATGTCGATCAGACGAACCTCCGCGAGGTGAAGCCTGAGCTGTACCAGAAGCTCCAGGAGCGTTTCAAGGCCCCGGAGATCAAGGATGCCGATGGCATGTACTCGAATGCTGCCATCGACCGTATGCTGCAGGAGCAGGCCTGGGTCTGCCCCATCAAGTATGACCAGCAGTCACGCTCTGCCTTCTACCGTCCGTTCACTGATGAGATCACTGTTCCCATGAAGAGCCAGTTCAATATCAGCGACACCCCGGAGGGTGTCTATCAGGACGGCATGGAGTGGTATTCCACCATGATCCATGAGATGGCCCACTCCACTGGCCATCCCGACCGCCTGAACCGTGAGAAGGGCGGGCGTTTCGGCGATGATAAATACGGCAAGGAGGAACTCGTCGCCGAGATGACGGCTGCCGTCGTCGGCAGCACCCTTGGCTTCAGCTACCGCATCGTGGACAACAACACGAACTATATCAAGGGCTGGGCCGACAATATCAGGAAGGAGCCGAAGTTCCTGCTGAGCGTCGTCACCGATGTCGGCAAGGCCTCGAACATGATCCTTGACAAGATCAACGAGCAGAAGGTTGCCCTGGGCGAGAAGCCCATTATCGACAGCACCCCTCTGCTGGCAGAGGAGGATTCCAAGACCATCCGTCTGGAAGCCCTGGAGCCCCGTGCCGTCGATATGATCGTCAAGCGTGCCTCCGACCCGAAGGCCAAGGCCTTTACCCAGGGCCAGCGTGAGGTCATCGGTGACTATCTCAAAGCCGCTGCCGACGTTCAGGGGCAGCAGAGCGATGATGACCGTCGCACCCTGCTGACAGGCATCTTTGCCAAGGCAGAGCTGAAGCTGAAGGAGATGAATATCTCCAAGGCGTGGATCGAGGATGCCCGTAAGGAGACGATGGACTTGGCCGAGGGTGTCACCAGAAATGAGGAAAGAGGTTTAAGGCGCTAATATGATGTGTTATGGAAGACAAAAGAGCAAATGACAGTGTGCTTGTCGGTCAGAACGTTGACTTGAAACGGTATGATCCCCTGCCCCAGTGGATGTTCCCCAGGAAGAGTGACGTCATCAACGGGGGCCTGAAGGTATGCCAGCTGTTCCGGGACCATCAGGAGGCAGGCTATGCCGCCTCCTATACCGTCAACGGCTTCACTTCCGTCAAGCATATCAGCGAGGAAGAGGGCGACCGTTGGTTCATGACATCCAAGCCGGATGATATCAGCAGTATGGTCTATGGCCTCGAAGGCAAGTATTTTGCCAAGACGCAGGAGGATCGTACCCTTCGCCATATCGCGTCCTGTTTCATTGAGTATCTGCGTAGTGACCGCAGACAGTTCAGCAGCGACATGATAGAGTCTATGAAACATGCTGCGGATTTCCTTGAAAAGGAGGACGGTGTTCTTTTCCCTGTCAGCCGTGTCGTTGACCTGGCCAGGGAAGACTATCGCGGTTTTGATGATGTTCCAGAGGAACGCCTTCGCAAGTGCTATAATGAGATGTCCGATTTTAGCAGTGGAAACATCCTCGGCTACAGTGACAGCGGCACTGGTTACTATATTCCCATGTCGGTTGTCAAGGCCTATCAGGATCAGCTTGAACATGGGTCGGTCACCGATTCCCAGCGTGAGGAAGTCAAGGAGTTTTTCAAGGATTTCGAGGAGATGCCCTTTGACTGGAATGATGACGTGACGTCAGCCGTAAGGCAGGCCTATTGGCATGACCGTGAGAATATCTCTCTGAGCCAGGAAAATATCGACCGTGCAGCAGCCTTTCTTGTGGAATGCCTGCCTGAAGTCTTACGTAAGGAAAGGGAAAATGGGTCATACAAGACTTTGGATGACCTTGTAAGGCTGCGCCAGTCCCTTGAAGGTATCGGTGCAAAGGACAGTGTGATGATGTTCGTCCAGCATCCCTTTGAGTTAAAGGAGGGCATAGCCTACTGCGGAGCCTGGGTGGACGGCGAGGGCAGCCGTTCTGTTCGTGGCATCCTTGCGCGTGATACGCAGTACGGCGGTCTCTACCGTGTCGATACGGATATATTGGATGCCTTCAATATCGACCAGATCGTGAAGAAGCTGGAGCACCAGCGTAAGGAAGGGAACCTTATTCCCGTTGTCGCGGAGAGATTCGACGGCGACAAGTACTCTCTTGACTTCAGGTTCTTTGACAAGAACGTCGGTGAGGGCGGCCAGTACCGCCATTACCCCATCGACTCGAACCAGTTGGAGGTTCTTGATCCCGTCAATTCCCAGATGCACGGCAAGGCATATTATGACAATGCCAAGAGGTCTTTTGTCTGTTCCACGCCCATCAATGCCCTGCTTGTGGCCTATGCCGTATCCGATGAGCTGCTTCATCGTAACCGTGTCCACCATGTAGGAAAGAACGACTACCGCGTTGTCGTGGACCTCCGTAACCTTTCCGGTCTTGACCAGAAGGTCCTGCAGTCGCTTGCTGCCAGTCTTGGCGGCAAGGGGAACGTCCATTATTCCCCGACGCGCATGAACGAGATAGGCATCACCTATTTCGAGGATTATGCCTCTGCAAAGGAGTTTGCCGACAGCTATCCGGTATGGAAGCAGAAGGCTGTTGATGCTGCCGTCTGCCGTGCTACCGACGGTAACAGGCGTTCGTCCTGGATCAATGACGAGGGTCTGTATGTCAGCCTGTATATCCAGCGGAACTACCATACCAATTCCTTCCGCGACAAGCCCTGTCAGGAGCTTGTCGATGCCATCGAGGCAAGGATGAAGGATATTGATCCGAGCCTCCATCCCCATGCGGCGTCTGTCATCAACGAGCTCCGTCTGGCAGGTGTCGCCAAGATGGTCAATGAGTATATCGGCCCTTCCGGAAGGGATTTCCTCCTTCAGGACGGTGTTGACACGAAAAGCGGCGATGTCCTCGTCGGCTTCCATACCATTGACGTGAAGGGTGGTGTCAGCCCCATGGTCTATGTCATCACCGACGGTACCGACGGGAAGCGCTTTACCAGCAAGTCCCTTGGTGACGTGGATGTGGACTCCCTGAAAGAGGGCTTCTACAGGATGTATGACAAGTGGACCAGGAACCCCGAGTACCGCAGTCCCCAGCTCCAGCAGGCGGTCACTGCGTTCCGCTCCCGTATCGTCGATCCGTCGGCCAGGTCGTTCACGACAGGGCAGCATGACATTCTCAGGAACCTCCTGGATGTTTTCAGGCCAGAGCATACCAAGGCAGTTGCCGACTATATCGCCGATGCCACCCACAGCTTCATGCTCCGCAGTGGCGACCGCGTTCCCCAGAAATGGGAGCAGGATGCCAGGAAGGAGCTGACAGATCTGACGAACGGGGTCATCCGTGATGCCGGTCAGACTATCAGACGCTAAATCCATTGCCTATGAACCGTAATAAAGACAACCTCATGATGATTCATTACAAGGAGGCAGAGCAGGCCGTTCTGGACCGCACTGCCGACCTTGGAAGCAAGTCGTTTACTTCGGAGCAACTGGCTTATGTCAGGGAATATCTGAGTGATATGGCCCGTTTCAAGCGTTATGATCCGCGTCCGTTCCATGACCTGCTGACGAAGGTACCGGGCTATGGCAGCATGACAAAGGACTATGACATGCAGATACATCTCTTTGAGGTAGAGAATGAACTGAACGTGCTGGCAGACATTGCCTATGTCAGCCGGATGATTGGCGATAATGACGTGCAGTTCCTGCGCGATCCGGGTGAGACGGATGATGGCCGTCTAATCATCGGCTTTTGCCGTGAGGGAAAGGACCATGATCCGGAAGCCATAGTTTATGAGAAGGAATGGAATCAGCCGGAAGGCGTCATCACCCGTGTCAGTATGTCAGACATGTCGCACCTTGAACTTGTTCATGGTGTCGGTCGCCTACTGGACTACCCGCATATCCCTGTGACCATCCCCTATGCTTCCCATCATGGAAACACCTCCATAGATGATCTCTATCCATCTCTTCGAGACAGGATTTCCAGCACCTCTGCCCGTAGTCTCTCGGACAATCAGAAGGATACCCTTAAAACCTTTCTCTCACGTTTCGATCCGGACATTGCCAAGCCTGTGGCAGGCTTCTGCATGGACTATACTGAAAAGCGTATGCGTCAGGAAGGCTTGAAGTTCCCTCAGAAGTGGGCCGATAATGCCAGAGAGGAGGTTTCCGCTCTGGCCGACGGCATCGAAAGGGAGGTCAACCCCTTCAAGAGGATAAGAATGTAAAAGTATTCTTTCCGGGACTATGGCTTTTCAGCCTATGACAGTATTGTCTCGAAGACCACCTTCCCTTTCCTGCGCAGCTGGAAGGCCAGCTGCTGCCCTTTGTTGTCGTCGGCTGTCTTCTGGAGTTTCTGCCGGTTCTCGCTGTTGTCAGCGATCATCGAAGCATAGATCAGGTTCCCCACGAAGAAGCCGTCAAGGTCGAAGGCCTTGAACGTGCGCATCCATTTTGACTTTGCATAGACATAGCAGAGGTCAGCCACGAAGGGAGTGCCGTCCTGGAGGTATATGTCACTCACGGTGATAGAATAGCGCTTGCGCAGTCTTCCGCTGCCGTCCAGCGTCAGGAAGAGCATCACCGTCTCTTTCAGTCTGAAGGGGTCGGCCATCACAGCCCCGATGTTACGGAGCTGTGCCGTGAGGCCGTTCAGTGCTGTCAATCTTTTCTTTGGCATAGTGATATAACTTACTGGTTCTTAAAGCGATAATAGTCATCCATATACATCCATCCAGCTGGTGGCCAGTCACATTTCAGTCGTGCTGACCTGAAAGGGATGTCGCATTTGTCGAAGGTCTTGCCGACCATCCTGGTCCTCGCGTCGTACCACACCTTCATCGAGTAGGTACGGTTGCCGTATGCCGAGAGGCTCACCCTGTTATGCAGGAGCCTGATCCACCCCGACTTTGCCGGGCGCTGGCTCATCAGGTGCATGGCATCCTGCCTCTCCTGCCGTCTCTGGGAAAAGTACTGCATTTCCGGACAGGCTCTCACAATCTCCGTGTAATCAGAATATACGTTCATACGATCATTTCTTTATCAGTTGCATTACAGTAGCATTTACAGTTGCGCATCAGTTGCACTTCTCATCAAAGATCTCTTTCATCTTCTCTTCGGCCTCCTTCTTCAGGCCATGGGAAGTGATATAGTCGTAGGCTATGCCTGCCGACTCCTCGAAAGCCCTGCACTCGCATCCGTCCAGACAGTAGCCGTCCTCGACGATCCGCTTTGCCTCCCCGGTCATCGGAAAGCTCTCACCAGAGAGACTTTCCGCTGCCAGGATCATCAGGGCATATTTGAGTGAAAGCGTGAATTTCCTTTTCATGTCCGTATATGCCTAAAGTGTCACCTCCCTTGTAGATATATTTTCTTCCATCCAGAGATACTGGCAGTAGTCCAGGTCGATGCCCAGTTTCTCGCCGATGCCCTCACTGGAGAGCCATTCATCGGTGGTCTCATACTGCTCTTCGATGGCAGTCTGTTCCTCTGACAGGCTGACGATGACCACCTCATTGGTGACGCTGCTGATAATTACAAGTTTCTCCATAAATGATTCGGCTGTTTTTATCGCGCCGCCTACGCATCTAAGTTTATTTTCCGTCAGATTTCACAGAAAGGGATCTGGTCGCTGCACTCCATGTACCCCTCCATCAGTTGGAAGAAGATCGTCTCATAGCGTTCATGTTCGCACCCTTCGGAGTTCTTCATACAGTCGTAGTATTCCTCCAGGGCCTCGCGCCTTGTCTTTGTCTCCTTCTGCCTGTAACACTCTATCGTCACAGTTTCATTGAGTTTGTTTACTGCCAGTCCGTTCATATATACCTTTTTTTTAATTTTGTTCCTGCCGCTGAATTTCGAGTTATCGGCTATGTTAGATTTTAGATCCTTTATTCTTTATTTTTGAATCTTTTTCTTATTGCGTGAGCCGTGTCCTTATATGTATTCAGTCGTTATCGACTTAGTTGAGTTTTGAGTCCTTTTTCTTGCTGGTATATAAGGAGAGCGGTCATAGGGGATGTAAGCCAAGGAATTTCGGGCAAAATTTTGCGGAATACCCAGATTAGCATAATCTGTGGAAGGCTGCCGCATGAAAATTTTCCTGAAATAGTGTTGACGGTCCTTGGTGTATTCCCGCCGCTCCCTACCTTTGCAAGGAAAAGGGGTCGTTTAAAACGAGACTGACCGGTATGGTGAATACAGGGCTTTGGTGTGGCGCAGATAAGGAATAAAAAAGATTCGGATTTATCATCATAAAATGCGTTTTACGCTTGTTTTTCCTGTGATTTTTGTCCTGTTTTGCCTGTTTCAGGCATTGAATCGTCTTTTTTATGTTAAAATAAGAGATTCCATTTTTCATCTGACGTGATTTCTTTGCGAATGATTTTCTTTGCATCAGAAATTTTAATATTGCTGCAATATGACAAAGATGAATAATTTGGAGAAAGCCGACATTGACAAGTGGGCTTTAGAGTTAAAGAAGTATTTGAGTGACGAGGGTGATCCTCGTGCCCTTGATGATGATTTCATCAATGCAAGAGCAGAATCTGCTGGAAAAGAGTTTGAATTTCAGCATAGTCATGGCCTGACAGTTGACCAGGCAGAGGAGTGTGCTCATCAAGTCCTTTTTAAGGATTTGCAATGAGCGCATTTGTAATGATGTAATACAGTAATACGGAAATACAAAAACAAAGCAATACTTTTTGATTATGGCATACAATAAGCGACAGAAGCTGGTAGATAACACAGAGGCCATCAGGGTGGCCCTCCAGTTAAGGAACGAGAACCGTCAGGCTACTGACGAGGAGAAGGAAATATTGAGGAAATACAGCGGCTTTGGTGGTCTGAAGTTCATCCTCAACGATGTTGATATCGAAGGAACTGATGTCAAGGTCGTCGAATCCTGGAACCGTTCCGACCGGACGTATTACCAGAAGACTCGTGAGCTGTATGCCGTGATCCGTGACGGAGCCAGGGATGAGAAGGAGTTCAAGCAGCTCGTTCAGAGCATGAAGAACTCCGTCCTCACTTCGTTCTACACCCCTAATGAGGTCATCAATGGTATCAGTGCAGCCCTGAAGGATACCGGTATCAAGGTCAGAAAGATGCTTGACCCCAGTGCGGGCCTTGGCCGTTTCGGCGAGACGTTCGCTAGGGATAATGAGGGTATGGAAGCCGTGTTCTTTGAGAAGGACCTGCTGACAGGCATGATCCTGAAAGGCCTGCATCCGGAGATGGATGTCACCATTGACGGCTTTGAGACCATCAAGGATGACCGTAAGGACTCCTTCGACCTTGTGACCAGTAATATCCCCTTCGGAGATATCAAGGTCTTTGATCCCGACTATACCAACAGCAATAACCCTGTCAGGCGCTCTGCGTCCGGCACTATCCATAACTATTTCTTTTTAAAGGCCATCGACATGGCCCGTGAGGGAGGCCTTGTTGCCTTCATCACCTCGCGTGGTGTCGCTGACAGCCCCTCCAACGAGGCTGTCCGTCGTGAGATGCTGTCCCGTGCGAACCTCGTGACGGCTGTCCGTCTTCCTGACGGCATGTTCCGAGACGAGGCAGGCACTGATGTCGGCAGTGACCTGATCATCCTCCAGAAGGACTCCATGAAGTCCAGCCTTTCGGCCTTTGAGGATGATTTCGTCACCAGTGTCGTCACGTCTGACGGCATCACCCATAACGGCTATATCGACCTGAAGAGGGATGAGAATATCCTTATGACCGACTGTCAGGTAGGTACTGACCCCTATGGCAAGAAGTCATACGTCTACCGTTATGACGGTGACATGGAGGTGCTTGGCAGGCAGCTGGCCAAGATGGTCGCTGCAGGTATCAGGGAGGCTAATGCCGACCTCAATTACAGCAGCCATGCCCCGCAGGTGCAGGTTCAGGCCGTCGTGCCGCAGCCCAAGACCTCGCGTCAGTCACAGCCCAAGCAGCAGGAGAGCGGTCCTGTGCAGCTCGACCTGTTCGCCATGTGGGACAATCAGGAAGAGGAGCGTCAGAGTATGCTTCCCCGTCCTTTCAATGGTGATATCCTGTCCCATTACCGTGACGGTGTTATCGTCGTCGATGACGGTCAGGTTGGTACGCTTACCAACGTGGGCCGTGGTACGCAGTTTCAGGCTCTGGAACTCAACCAGGGACAGATAGAACGCTTGAAGCAGTATATCCTGATCCGTGACACTTACGAGAAACTATATAAGACTGAGGCCGAGCTTCGATCGGCCCAGGATGACCTCCGTCAGCAGCTGAATTATTACTATGACCGTTTTGTGATGATGTTCGGCGCGATGGGACAGCGTGTCAATGCCCGTGTGCTCCTGCTTGATGTCCTTGGACGTGACACCATGACCATTGAGAACGGTCGTGACGGACAGTTCGAGAAGGCCGACATCTTCGACCGTCCCGTCAGCTTCAATGCCAATGAGGTGACGCATGTGGACAATGCCCAGGATGCGCTGAATGCCTCCCTGAACAGATATGGAAAGGTCAATATGGACTATATGTCCGAACTGACCGACTTTTCCCCTCTGGAGCTCCGTGAGCAACTTCGTGGCATGATCTATCTGAATCCTGCCGAGGGTTATGCCTGGGAGACCGCTTCGCGGTTCCTCTCTGGCAATGTCGTCAGGAAACTGGAGGATATCCAGAAGATGTACGACTATAACCAGGTGATTTATGAGGAGCACCGTGAGGACATCGAAGAGGCCGTTGAAGCCCTGAAGGGAGTCATCCCTACCCCGATCAAGTTCGAGGAGTTGGATTTTAACTTCGGAGAGCGCTGGATGCCGACCGAGTATTTTTCCGATTTCGCCTCTGAGTTCTTCGGAACGAATATCAGCGTGGACTATACGCCGATGCTTGATGAGTTCATCGTTGAGCAGACAGGTTCCTACAGTGAGAAGATCCGTTCGGAGTTCGTTGTAACGCCTGAGAGCGGCAAGGAACTTGACGGTCTGGACTTGTTGCGTCATGCCCTCTATAATACTGTTCCCGTCATCAAGCGTGTGGGCGGCTACCGTCCCAGCGGCGATCCCATCATGGTTCCCGACCATGAGAAGATACAGCTTGCAGCCAGCAAGATCGACCAGATCCGCGACGGTTTCCAGGAGTGGATCATGAAGCATGACGGTGAGTGGAAGGATAGCCTTGCCGAGATGTATAACAAGAAATACAACTGCTTCGTTCGTGCGAAGTTTGACGGCAGCCATCAGACCTTCCCCGGTCTTGACCTGAAGGCTCTTGCCTCCAGCAAGTACAAGATACAGGATATCTATAAGTCCCAGAAGGATGCTGTCTGGATGATCCTCCAGAACGGCGGCGGTATCTGCGACCATGAGGTCGGAACCGGTAAGACGCTCATCATGTGTATCGCAGCACATGAGATGCGTCGTCTCGGCCTGGTGCATAAGCCTATCATCATCGGTATGAAGGCGAATATATCTGCCATTGCCGAGACGTATCAGACTGCCTTCCCCGATGACCGCATTCTCTATGCGTCCAAGAAGGATTTCAGCGACAGGAAGAATTTCCTGAACAGGATGAAGAATAATGACTACGACTGTATCATTATGTCTCATGACCAGTTCAAGCTGATTCCGCAGTCTGCAAGGGTGCAGGCAGAGGTCATGCAGGAGGAGATCGATGCCCTTGATGAAGCACTCGATGTCTACGAGCGCATGGGAAACCGTGTGAGCGGCAGGATGAAGCAGGGCCTTGAGACCCGAAAGAACAATCTGGAGGCTGCCCTCCTGAGTCTGAATCACACCCTCGCCTCCCGTGCTGACGATATTGTGGATTTCGAGACCATGGGCATCGACCATGTTTTTGTCGATGAGAGCCAGGTCTTCAAGAACCTTGCCTTCACGACGCGTGACAGCCGTGTTGCCGGTCTCGGCGACCCGAAGGGCTCACAGATAGCCCGTCAGTTGCAGTATGCCATCCGCACTATCCAGGAGCGTAACGGTCGTGACCTCGGCGCAACCTTCTTCAGCGGTACAACAATCAGTAACTCCCTTGTGGAGCTGTATCTGCTGTTCAAGTACCTCCGTCCGGATGCGATGGCAGAGCAGAACATCCATAGTTTCGATGCTTGGGCGGCTGTCTTCGCCCGTAAGAGCCGTGACTACGAGATCAATGTCGCAGGTCAGATTGTCATGAAGGAACGTTTCAGGAATTTTATCAAGGTTCCTGAGTTAGCATCCTTCTACAATGAGGTGACCGATCATAAGACCGCCGCCGATGTCGGTCTGGATCGTCCGAAGATGGATGTGGAACTTGTCAGCATTCCTCCCACGCCAGATCATGAGGATTTCTTCAAGCGTCTTGTGCGCTTTGCCCAGAACGGCGATGGTGAAGAAGTGTTCCGTGATGACCTTGATGATAATGACAAGCAGGCAAAGATGCTCCTTGTCACCAATATGGGTAAGAAAGCCTCCCTGAGTCCTGTCCTTGTCAATCCGAATGGTTATAGTGAGGGTGACAATACGAAGATTGGCTTTGCTGCCAAGAATATCAGTGAGTATTACTATAAATACAATGAGTTCAAGGGTACGCAGTTTGTCTTCTGTGACCTCTCTACTGCCAAGAAGGGCGAGTGGTCCGTTTATCAGGAGCTCAAAGACCGTCTTGTTGAGAAGTATGGCATCCCTGCTGATGAAATTGCCTTCATCCAGGATGCTACTACTGAGGCAAAGAAGAATAACTATATCAAGAAGATGAATGACGGTGTTATCCGTGTGATGATCGGCTCTACCACTACCCTTGGTACCGGTGTCAATGCCCAGGAGAGAGCCGTTGCCGTCCACCATCTTGACCTCCCATGGAGACCGTCGGACCTGGAGCAGCGCAACGGGCGTGCCGTCCGTAAGGGTAATGAGGTGGCCCGTGACCATGCCAACAACACTGTGAAGGTGTTCGTCTATGCCGTCGAGCGTAGTCTTGACAGTTATAACTTCTATCTCCTGCAGGCCAAGAGCGAGTTCATCCGTCAGATGAAGACTGGAACCCTCGGCAAGCGAAGCTTTGACCAAGGTGGCATGGATGAGGAGAACGGTATGCCGTTCGCAGAGTATGTCGCCATCACCAGCGGCAATAACGACCTCTTGGAGCGTGCCAAGCTGGAGCAGCGAGTCCTTGGTTTGGAGTCTGAGCGCAAGGCGTTCTATAACGAGCAGCGCCTCGTCCAGAACCGTCTGGAACGTGCCAAGCATGACCTTGAATATGACAAGGGAGTCCTTAACTCCCTGATGGAAGACCGTGCAGCCCTTGAAAAGGTGGCACAGTTCAATGAAAACGGTACATACGTCAATGCCTTTGTCCCGGAGAACGGTGCAACCGATATCAGGGAGATAGGCCGGTTCATGCAGGATCAGGCCCGTCGCATGATCACTGACGAGGTACAGGTGGGCACCATTTACGGCTTGCCCGTGATGATGCGTCCTCAGACCGAAGATGAGCGTCCTGCCAAGGACAAGAAGAATGCCTACAGGGCCAATATGTTCTTCGTGAGGGGACATATTTCCTACACGACGAACTTCGGTCAGATGTTCTTCGGTCCTTTGGAGATGTCTGCCAGCTATGCTGTGTATGCCATCAACACGATCCCGTCCCTTATAGAGTCCTATCAGGAAAGAGTGGATACCCTTGAAAAACGAATCCCAGAACTGGAGGTTATTTCCACCAAGTCATGGGATAAGGGCGACCAGCTCCAGGAGATGAAGAAACAGCTATCTGAACTTGACCGCAAGATTCAGAATGACATGGATATTAAGACCCTTCAGGAGAGTGTCGGCCTTGAGAAGCCCGAAAAGCTTCCCTGTAAGATTGAACATAGAGGCTATGGCTCCCACAAGTGGGAATTGAAATACAAGTTCAGCGACTATCCTTTCGTCAACGGTGAAGACAGGAAGCAGATCAGGAACCTCTTCCAGGGTGAGTCCTGGGGCGGTGGCGTGAGTGGCGATGAGGTCACCATGAACTTCAAGCACCAGTATGGTGCCGAGGAAGCCTTCAAGGAGGTGTCCCGTCTCAACGCCCTGCATATGAAGGACCGCGAGTGGCTCCTGAAAGCTGTCAGGGACATCCATGACGAATCTGCCTTGCCAGCATACACCCGCCTCCGTGAGATGGGTTATGACCGTTTTGGCAAGGAGATTACTGTTGAGCCGGACAACCGCCACCTTCAAGTGATAGCACTGACAGACTATGCCTCTGTCCGTGACCTTGCACATGGTGTCAAGGAGAATGTCGGTGCAGCCATCGACATCACGGCAGAAGCTATGGCAAAGCTCATCGGCGATCTGCCGCATGCCAAGGACTGTGTGCTGGTTCCCATGCCGTGCTCCGGCAGGGACTATACGGATGATATCTGTGAGAAGATTTCTGAGATGACCGGCATCCCCTACAAGCAGAGTCTTGACTCAGCGCGTTTCTCCAGCCTCTATGACTGGAAGAAACAGCATCCCGGCAAGCCCATGCCTGACCTCTTCTTCGTAGAGGACGTCAACCGTCCTATACCTGAAGGCAAGGTTCCTATTATCATAGATAATGTCCTTGATACAGGACATACCGCCTGGGCCGCACTGGAGGCACTCCAGGTGCAGCCGATTGTCCTCGTCCTCAGTGCAACGGGACGTGAGAATACCGAAGGCCATGACATCAAGGTCAGCTATGCCGAGAACGGCCTGAAATATATCCGTGAGGCTACGCCTGTCGGCGTTGGCTATACCGGCAAGAGCCAGAGTGAGATTAACCGCCTTATCAGGGAAGCCTGGAGTTTCGACCATGAGTTCCGTTACTATTGGGGCGCGAGGGATGCCTTGCATAATGTCGGCCTTGATGAGCATAGCGGTTATCCTTCCTATCTTGTGGAGGATATTGTGAAAAAGGTGGAGAAAGAGACCTCTGCAAAGAAGGCTGCTGTTGCCAAGCAACTTCTTGGCCACCGCAGCATCGAGGAGTCCTTTACCAAGGAGCAACTTTCCAAGTTGTCCGTGGATGATATAGAAAACTTCAATAGTATTTATAATGAGGTGCTCCTCAGACAGGGCGCGGAGTATAAATACCGTATTGATGACTATAACGAGACGTTTGTCATCCTTTACAGGATTCTTCAGGCAAAGGCTGACGGAAAGCTGGGTATCAGCCAGGTACAGCAGCCTGAGAATCCTGGAGCCGCCATCGGACAGATGCGCCAGGAGTTCAGGATGATGAGCGTTGACGGTCTTATGACCCTTGCCAACACCCTTGATGTCAATCCCGACGATAAGGGATGGCAGGAGAAGCAGGTAGCCATTGAGGAATTGAACGCCCGTGGCATCGACCGTCATACCGGTGCAGAGTATACCCCTGTACTCTCCGATATCGTCATGAAGTATAAGGAGATGCCCGAAAAGTCGCTTTCCCTCTATGTTGACAGTGTGATCACCCGTGGCATGGTGTTCAACCCGAAGGATATGGAGGTTCTGACCGACAAGGAGAAGGCCCTTCTTGATGAAGTCCTGGATGATGCCCGTGAAGCCATTGTTGACGATGTGGACTACAGGTATGTCCGTGAGCGTCTTATGATTGTTGTGGACTATCTTGGCGACCTGATGATCACCCGGGAGACAAAGCCGGTGGAGCAGTCTGACCAGACAGAGGAAACGGCTGACAGGTATGAGATTCTTGAAGAGAATCTTGATACCCTTGAAGAAATACGTAATGTCATCAAGGAGGATCCTTCCATCATTGCCGTCATCCGGAATGCCGAAGGTCTTCCCGACGAAGAGGTGTCCGATAAGGTTGATGATTATCTCAATCATAACTTTGCCATTGACGGCTATGCCCCTGATTCCGGATGGTATAAGGTGGCCAATGAGGTCATCGGCTCATTCAAGGCCTTTGTCCTTCAGGATAAGCAGCTGCAGCAACTGGATGCACAGCAGCCAGAGGATGCAGTGGAAAAGCGATATCTGGATGCCCTTGAAAGCTATGATCAGGCATTTGTCCGTGAGAATCCCGAGAAGTCCAGGGATATTGCCAAGGCTATTGCCATGAGCATTGAGAACTACAGCAAGTTCACTGACTGGTTCAAGCAGGAAAGCGTGCTTGCCAAGATGCGTGTGCAGATCAAGCGCGTCCTGAAGGCAGGTGGCTATGAGGGAGCCCTTATCCCTTCAGTCGCCGAAGCCATTGTCAAGAAGGCTTCAGACTATGAGAAGAAA